>Ga0137796_10000093_pt1 | contig 53460 bp, 46 predicted proteins | sample OV2TP3_FD_97704 | JGI IMG/M metagenome (GOLD analysis project Ga0137796, IMG submission 97704) | reverse complement strand
GGACCAGACGCCAGTAGGTGTGGGCCTTGCCGTCCTTCACGCGCGTCGTGTGGCGCAAGTACATCTCCCACGCATATGCCCCTCACGCTCGAACGAAGTCAATGAACTTGGTCGGCACTACACGCGCCGTTCACATGGGTGCGCACACCCCCACGCACACTTACGTGTCGAGCGACCGCGGAATTGGCCGGAGTCGCTCGACCAACTGCGGAAGTTGGGTTAGCGTCGCCCCGGTTCCTCCCGAGTCTCTGCCCGGGTTCCCTCGCTCTCCGTCCGGGTTTTTCCCCGAGTCTCGGTACTCTTCGCGGACTGACGACCTGCGCCCTCCCGCGTAGACTGCATGGCGTGAGGAGGCTTAGCTTCTCGGGGACGCCGAACGGAGGCCCGCCGTAGTGATCCTCCGACCTGCGGGGGAGCCGTCCTGCTGACCGGGGACGGCGAGGCGCGCGGCGCGGCCCGGGTTCGCTGCGGGGTCCTCGCCGGGGCCCTCACCCTCGCCCCGGCTGCCACGCTCGCCTGGCTCGGATGGACCCAGCGGTGGGTGGCGGAGGACGCGTTCATCTACCTGCGCGTTGTCCAGCACCTCCTCTGGGGCCACGGGCCGGTCTTCAACGTGGGCGAGCGGGTCGAGGTCTATACGAGCCCGCTCTGGCTGGGCCTGCTCGCGGCGGGGGCGCTCGTGCTCCGGTGGGTGCCTCTGGAGTGGATCGCGGTCGCACTCGGCCTCGTCCTCTCGACCGCCGGCCTCGGCCTCGCGGGATCGGGGGCGCGCCTCGTCGCCCGCGCCGAGGGGCGAGGCGGGGTGGCGGTCCCGCTCGGTGCTCTTGTCGTCGTGGCGCTCCCGCCGTACTGGGACTTCGCCACGTCGGGGCTGGAGACAGGGCTTACGTTCGCGTGGCTGGGAGCCTCCTTCTACAGCCTCGCCCGCCTCCACGCGGCGCCTCACCAGGACCTGCCGGGGGGACGTGCCCCGCTGTGGCGTGCGGCCGTTATCGGCCTCGGGCCCCTGGTCCGCCCCGACGCCGGGCTGTTCAGCGTGGGCTTCCTCGCGCTCCTGCTGGCCCTCGCGCGCCCGGTGGGGGTGCGTGGCCACGCGCGGCTCCTCGCGGCGGCGGCGGCGGTCCCCGTCGCGTACCAGCTGTTCCGCATGGGGTACTTCGCGGCGCTGGTGCCGAACCCGGGGCTCGCGAAGTCGGCCTTCGCCGCTCACTGGGAGCAGGGGTCGCGGTACGCGCGGGACTTCGCGGCGCCCTACTGGCTCTGGGTGCCGCTCCTCGTCCTCTTCGCCTGGTGGGTCCTCGAGGTCGTGCGCTGCGCGCGGCGGGGGCGGTGGCGCGCGTGCGCCCTGCTGGCGGTCCCGGCGGTGCTCGGCGTGCTTCACGGGGCGTACATCGTCCGCGTGGGCGGGGACTTCATGCACGCCCGCCTCTTGCTGCCGAGCCTCTTCGCGGCGCTCATGCCCGTCGCCGTCGTGGCGGGCAGGCGGTGGTGGGATGCGGTGGTGCCGGTGGGGCTCGTCGCGCCGTGGGCGCTCGTGTGCGCGCTCTGGCTGGCCCCCCCCTACAAGGGGGGGCTGGGTCCCCACGGGATCGGTGACGAGCGCGGCTACTACGCCTCGCGCACGGGAAGCCCGCACCCCGTGCGCTTCGCGGAGTACAACCTCCACCGGTTCGCCGTGGAGGGGCGTCGGCTCCAGGAGCTGGCGTGGCAACGGCGCGTGGTGCTGCTCGGCCGAGACCCGCGCGCGCTGACGGATCCCCGCTGGCAGGCGAGCCTGGCACGCACGGTACGGGCCAACGTCGTCGTCGGGCGGATCAGCATCGGGGTCCGGGGCTACGGGGCGGGACCGCAGGTGCACGTGGTAGACCGGCTGGGACTGGCGGACCCCGTTGCGGCGCGCTTTCGGCTGGACGAACGCGGGCGCCCCGGCCACGAGAAGTACCTGTCGGACGTTTGGATCGTCGCGCGGTTCGCCGAGCCGGGCGCGCCGGTGTCGCCCGAGCTGGCGCCGGCCGCCGACGTCGCCGCCGCCCAGACGGCGCTCGGCTGCCCACCCCTCCGGGAGCTCATGCGGGCGGTCAGGGCCCGGCTGACGGCGGGGCGGTTCCTCCGCAATGTGGCGATCGCCTGGCGGCTGCATCGTCTCTCGATCCCGCCAGACCCGGCGCGGGCGGCGGCCGAGCTGTGCGCGACCCAGGGATGACGTGCGGCCTGTGACTTGGAAGGCGGGCGTCGTGGCCGTCGCGATCCTGGGGGTGCATGCCACCGGTCCGCGCGCCACGGCACAGGCTCAGGCCGCGCGGCTCACGCTCGAGGAGGTGCGGACGGTCCTCCGGACGACGCGCGATCTCGCGGGGAAGGACCTCAGCGGCCTCAGGCTCGCGAAGGTGAACCTGCGGGGCGCGGACCTCACGGGGGCGAACCTGACGGGGACCGATCTGCGCGAGGCCAGGCTCGAGGGCGCCAGGCTGCGGCGGGCCGCGCTGCGTCGGGCCAACCTGGCCGAGGCCAACCTGCATCAGGCTGATCTCGGTGGGGCCGACCTGAGGGAGGCCGACCTGCGCCGGGCCAATCTGAGTGAGGCGGACGCGAGCGGGGCCGATCTCACCGCGGCGCGACTCGGCGGGGCGTACCTGGCGGCCGCGAACCTGCGCCGTGCGCGCCTCACCCGCGCCGACCTTGCCGGCGCGTACCCGCCGGGAGCGATCCTGACGGCGGCGGACCTCACGGAGGCGACCCTGACGGGCGCGAACCTCGCGGGGGTGTACGCCGAGCGGACTATCCTCGATGGGGCCCGGCTCGATGGGGCCGACCTGACCGGGGGCTACCTCGCCGGGGCCAGTCTCGTCCGCGCCTCGCTGGCCGGGGCGCGCCTCCGCGTCGCCAACCTGGATCGGACCAACCTCCTCGCGGCGGACCTGAGGGGCGCCGACCTCGGCGCCGCCTACCTGGGCGGGGCGAACCTGAGCCGCGCCAACCTCGCCGGGGCCGACCTCGCGCAGGCCGACCTGGCGGACGCCGACCTGGACGAGGCCGATCTGACCCGCGCTCGGTCGGAGGGCGTCCGAGGCCTCGACCGCGCGCGAAACCGCGCGACGGCGAAGGGCCTGCGATAACCGCCGATCGGCGCGGCGCGGCGCCCCGATTGGCAATTCCGGCTTGTAGTTGGACGCAAGGATGTGTCACAATACGATGGCGTTTTGGCGTCGGAGGTGCCGATGAAGATCCTCCTCCTGAACCCTCCCTACGACACCGGGGTCGTCCGGGAGGGGCGGTGTCAGCACGAGGCGGCGATCTGGGACACCGTCTACCCGCCGCTCACCCTCGCCACCTGCGCGGCGATCCTCCGCCAGGGCCACGAGGTCCGGCTGATGGACGCCGTGGCGGCCCGGACGCCGCTCCGGGAGGTCGAGACGGCCGCAGCGGCGTTCGCCCCTGACCTCGTCGTCGCCAGCGTCTCGACGCCGACGGTGGACGCCGACCTGGCGGTGCTCCGGCGCCTCCGGGAGGTGACGGGGGCCCGGGTCGGGGCCTACGGCGTCCACGCGACGTACTTTGCGAAGGACTTCGTCAGCAGCGGGGCCCTCGACTTCGTGATCCACCACGAGCCGGAGGGGGCCGCGAAGGAGCTGCTGCGGAAGCCCCTGGAGGCGGTCGGGGGGGTGACCTACCGGGTGGACGGGCGGCTGGAGACGAACCCGCCCGCCAAGGAGTACGACCCCGAGGACCTCCCGTTCCCGGCGTGGGACCTCCTCGACATGCGCCACTACCGGCTCCCCGTCAAGGGCACCCCGTACGTCCTGATGACCACCGGGCAGGGGTGCCCGTTCCCCTGCACGTTCTGCGTCGCCCCGTACTACTCCGGCGTGAAGTTCCGCCCGCGGCCCGTCGAGGACGTCCTGGGGGAGATGAAGCACGTGCGGAGCTTCGTCCGGGACGTCTTCTTCCACACCGACACCTTCACGCTGAACAAGAAGTACGTGCTCTCGCTCTGCCAGCGCATGATCGAGGAGGACCTGGGGCTGGCCTGGATGTCCAACAGCCGCGTGGACACCCTCGACGGGGAGATGGTCGAGGCGATGCGCCGGGCCGGCTGCTGGCTGCTCGCCTTCGGGGTCGAGAGCGGCTCCCAGAAGATCCTCGACCTCTCCAAGAAGAAGATCCAGCTCGAGCAGTCGCGGCGGGCGGTGAAGCTCGCCAACGACGCGGGGCTCATGGTGGCCGGCCACTTCATCCTCGGCCTCCCCGGGGAGACGGAGGAGACGATCCGGGAGACGATCGAGTTCGCGCGAGAGCTCCCGCTGAGCTTCGCCGAGTTCTACATCGCCACCCCGTTCCCCGGCACCGAGCTGTACGAGGTCTTCCGGGATTCCGCCGGGGCCTTCCACGCGGACTGGAAGCGCTTCGAGTACTCGCACAACGTCCTGGCCCCCGGGCTGGACCTGGAGGGCCACCGGCGGAAGGCGTACCTGGGCTTCTACCTCCGCCCCGCGCAGATGCTCTTCCTCCTCCGGAAGTTCGGCGTCGCCTACTTCCCACAGCTCGCTGCCTCGGGGTTCAGGTTCCTGACCGCGGTGGTCCGGTAGGGCAGTTCCCCGCGGTCTCGATGTCCCGCGGGTCGTCCCTCTCGGCGCTGGTCGTGCGGGCGGGCCCCTGGGTTCTCCTGGCCGGGCTGTTTCTCCTCCGCGTCGCGCACCCCCGGGCGGACCCGCCGTACTTCCTCGACTGGAGCGGCGGGCTCTACTTCGACGAGGGCGCGTACGCCCACAACGCCCGGAACCGGCTCCTCTTCGGCGAGTGGCGGCTGGACCAGTGGAACAACATGTACTACAGCCCCCTCCACAACCTGCTCGTCTACCTCCTCTTCGCCGCCTTCGGCATCGGCTTCGTGCAGGAGCGGCTCGTTCCCATCGGCCTCGGGGGGCTCTCGCTCTGCCTCTTCTACGCGCTCCTCCGGGACGCCTTCGGGCACCCGACCGCGCTGGTCGGCACGGTGCTCCTCGGCACCAACTACCTCTTCCTCATGTTCGGGCGCCTGGGCCTCCTGGAAATCCCCCTGACGTTCGCCGCGACCCTGACGCTCTACGCCTTCGGGAAGGCCGCGGCGGGCGGGCGGCTCCGGTGGTTCTTCCTGGCCGGCGCCGCGAGCTTCCTCGTCTACGTCTTCAAGAGCCTCGGCGTCTACTTCGTCGGCGCCGCGCTCGTGGCCGCGGTCTCCGAGGGCCTCCGGGGGCCCGTGGACCGACGCCGCGCGCGCCTCGGCGCCTTCCTCGGCGGCCTGGGGGCGAGCGTCCTCGTGTGGCTCCTCGCCTTCTACCTGCCGAACCGCGAGGCGATCGCGTCGATCGGCGCGCTCTGGCTCGCCCAGTCGATGCCGGCGAGCGCCGACCAGCTCGTGACCAATGTCCTCACCCAGCCCGGGTTCGTGGCGCTGGCCCGGACGCCGCTGACCGTCCTCGTGGGCACGGCGGGCCTCCTCGTGGGGCTCTACCTCCTCCTCCGCGCCCGCGCGCGCCTCCACGGCGTCGAGGTGCTTGCGGGCGCCTGGCTGCTCGGGGGCTGGGCCTTCCTCGCGCTCCTCTCCTACCGGCCGGTCCGCTACTACGTCCCGCTCCTGCCGCCCCTCTGCCTCCTCGCGGCCCGCCTCACCGTCCAGGCGTTCCGCTCCCCGACCCTCGAGGCGGGGGTGCGGCGGGACCCCGCGCTCTACCTCCTGGTCTTCCTGGGCAGCCTCGGCGTGGGCTTCTCCGGCGTGGTCCCCTACCTCCGCTGGGAGGTCACGCCGGCGGCTCGGTTCGCCCTGGCGCTCGCGCTCGCGGCCGCCCTCACCGGTCTCGCCGCGCTGTGCTTCCGTCCCTGGAGCGCCCGCGACGTCCGGCTGCGGGCGGGGGTGGGGTGGGTGCTGGCGGCGCTCCTCGCCGTCGCGGTGGGCCAGGACCTCTACCAGTACTGGCGGTGGTACCGGAGCCCGGTCGAGGGGATGGTGCGGATCTCCCGGGAGCTCGGCCGCCTGCCCGGTCCGGCGGTGATCGCGGGACTCTCCACCCCCGCGCTGGTCCTGGAGAACCGGCACCGCGCGATCTACGCGGGCCGCGAAGGGTGGTTCGACGCGACGCCCGACCTGTTCCGGCGCCACCCCGACATCAGCCACCTGCTCCTGGCGACGTACAACGACGAGCTCCTCTGGTACTACCGGACGTTCCCCGAGGTCATGGCCCGCGCGCGCCTCCTCAAGACCTACCACGTGTGGAAGACGCATCTCTTCCTCTACTCCCTGCGCCCGGGGGAGAGCCCGCGGCTCTTCCTCGCTCCCCGCGACACGGCGGGCTACGACGCGATGGTCCAGGGGGCCGATGTCCCCTTCGCCGTGGAGCCGGGCCAGGTCTTCCGGGCGACGATCGCGATGCGCAACGCGGGGAGCCGGGCGTGGCGCGCGGTGGACGGGGTCGCCCTGGGGGCGGTCGACAGCAGCGACGCGTTCGCCGCCCCGCGGCACCCGCTGCCGTCCGGGGAGACCGGGCCCCGGGAGCTCGTCAGGTTCGCCCTGCCCATGCGAGCGCCGGCGCGGCCGGGGCTGTACCTCACCGACTGGCAGATGGTCAGGGAGGGCGCCTTCTGGTTCGGCGAGCCGTACCTCGCCGTCATCTGGGTGAGGGGGCCCGCGTGAGGCCCGGCGCGCGACGGCTCTGGGGGTTCTATCTGCCCCTGGCCCTCGCCGGGCTCCTGGCCACCTGGTTCGTCGCCGGCCAGCGCGCCCCGGTGCCGTCCCGCACGCGGCTCATGGTGCTGGTGGTCACCACGTCGCAGGAGCTCCCGCGCCGCGGGGCGGTCTGGAAGGAGGGGACGGGGCACGACGCCCAGGGCTACGTCGAGCTGCTCACCGCGGCCAACATCCCCTTCGAGACGATGTGGATGGAGCGGTTCGAGATCCCGCTCCCCTACCTGGTCGAGGGCGACCTCCGGAAGTACTCGACGATCATCCTCGCCACCTCGAACCTGAGCGACCGGTCGGTGGAGACGCTGCTGCTCGCCTCCAAGCGCTCCGGCATCTCGCTCCTCGCCGCCGGAGGCGCCGTCGACGCTCGGCTCCGGCTCGCGTTCGGAATCGCCGAGCTCGGGTCCGGGGCCGGACCGGGCGTGCGCGCCCTGCCGTGGACCGAGGTGCGGAGCGGCGGCGACGGCGTCCCGCGCCAGCTCGTCCATCGCTTCGGGCGTGCCGTGAACTACTACTTCGCCGCCGGGGGCCGGGGCTTCCTCGACGGCTTCGGTCCGGCGCCACCCGCGGTGCGGGAGGCGATTGCGCGCAACGCGGGCTACGGGATGGTCTGGGCCTCGGTCGCCGGCGTGGCCGTCCTCCGCATGGACGACGCGCTGTTCAACGGCAGCTCCTTCCAGGAGGATCCCCGGTGGCCCGGGGGGCTCTACCCGCGGCTCGACGAGGCAGCTTGGGCCCGGATCCACGCGGTCCTCGCCCGCCACGGCGCGAAGATGAGCGTGGGCGTCGTGACGGGGTACGTCGACGACGGCGACGCGGCGCGTGGGACCCTCCACCGCCGCGGCCGGGTCGTGAGCGCCCGGCGTTGCGGCGAGGTGTACGAGTCGCGGGAGATGCTCTACGTGGACCGCGGCGGCCCGCGGCCCGGCCGCCGGTACGACTACGAGAGCGAGTATCGGGGCCTCCTCCTCGGCGTCCGGGGCGGGAGCCTGGATCCGGAGATCCACGGCTGGAGCCACGTGAGCCTCGACCGCGAGGGCTGGTGCCGCGCCGCGGACCGGTACACGAACTTCGACTGGCTGATGGAGCTGGCGCCGCGGCAGGGGCGGCCGGCGACCGCGGAGGACCAGCGGCGGATCCTCGGAGAGGGAACCCGACGGATCGTCGCCTGGTTCGGCGTCCCCCCGTCCTCGCTGATCCCGCCCTCCCACGGCTCGGACGAGGGCACGGAGGTCGTGGCCCGCGACTTCGGCCTCCGCCTCGTGGACGGCCCGTTCCTGTCCCTCCTCCGGCCCGACCGCGTCATCCAGAACGGCAAGATCAAGGCGTTCTGGGCGCACTGGCAGGGGGACGGGGTGACCGACACGCCGCTCCGGGCGGGCTTCCCCGTTGTGGTTGGGCTACACGACCGGGAGCTCGTCCGCCGGGGCGCCGAGTGGTTCGAGGGGTTCCTCGGCCGGTGGCGCGCCCTCGGGGTGCGGCGGTTCGTCACGCTCCGTGAGCTGGCGGCCCATCTCGGCGCCGGGCTCGCGGCGACGCTGGAAAGCGATCGCCTGACCGTGATCGTGGAGCCCGCGCGGCTGAGCCTCCCCGGGGTGGCGGGGGCGCCCGCCGGGCTCGACATCCCGCTGAGCCTCCGCGTACGGATCCCAGCCGGACGAACCGTCGGGGAGGTCCTGGTGAACGACGCTCCCTGGTCGGACTACCGGGTTGAGGCGCCGGACGTCGAGCTGACCCTTCCGCCGCCGGGTGGGCGCGAGCGCCAGACGGTCCGCCTCGCGCTCCGGGGCTGAGGCGCGGTGGGCTCGCCCGCGGGCTCGGCGCCGCGACCCGGGAAGCTGTCCGTCATCATCCCCGTGTTCAACGAACGCGAGACCATCCAGCCCCTGCTCGAGCGGGTCACCGCGGTGGACCTCTCGCGGCTCGGGCTCGAGCGGGAGCTGATCGTCGTGGACGACGGCTCGCGGGACGGGACCCGGGAGCTCCTCCGCGGGTTGCGAGGGATCCTGTTCGTCCTCCACGAGGCGCCGGAGAACCGGGGGAAGGGGGCGGCCATCCGGGCCGGCCTGGAGCTGGCCACCGGAGATCTCGTGATCATCCAGGACGCGGACCTCGAGCTCGACCCCTCGGAGTACCCGAAGCTGGTCGCGCCGATCCTCGAGGGGCGCACCTGCGTCGTCTACGGGACACGGTTCAGCGGCCGCGTCCGGGGCGTGCCGCGCCTCGCGCTCTGGGCGAACCGGTTCCTGACGCTGCTGACGAACGTCCTGTACGGGTCGCGGCTGACGGACATGGAGACCTGCTACAAGGTCTTCCGGCGCGACGTCATCCGGGGGATCCGCCTCCGCTGCCGCCGCTTCGAGTTCGAGCCGGAGGTGACGGCCAAGCTCCTCCGGCTCGGCCACACGATCCTCGAGATCCCGATCTCGTTCGTGCCCCGCTCCCGGGCCGAAGGGAAGAAAATCCGGTGGCGGGACGGGCTCGAGGCGATCGTCTGTCTCCTGCGCTACCGCCTCGCGCGCCGGGCGTCGTTCGTGCGGAGCCCCTGACGTGGGCTTCCATCTGACCGCGTTCCTGGGCGGGGCCGCGATCATGGCCCTCGAGATCCTCGGCTTCCGCCTCCTGCCGCCGTACTTCGGCTACTCGATGGCCGTCTGGGGGTGCCTCCTCGGGGTCGTCATGGTCGCGCTCGCGGGCGGTTACTACCTGGGCGGGCGCCTGGCGGACCGCCGCCCTCACCCGGCCGCGCTCTACCCGTTGATCCTCGTCGCGGCCGGCTACACGCTCCTCCTCCTCGTCGCCGCTCCCGCCATCCTCCGCGCCGCGGCGCGGCTCGCCCTCGTGCCGGGCGCGCTCCTGGCGACCACGCTCCTCTTCGCCGTCCCCATGACGGCGCTGAGCACGATCTCCCCGTTCCTGACTCGCCTCCTGGCCGCCCGAGGCGCCGTGGGGAGCGCCGCCGGCGGCGTCTACGCCGTCTCCACCGCCGGCAGCATCGTCGGGACGCTCCTCACCTCGTTCTATCTGATCCCCGTCGCCGGGACGCGCGTGACCCTGGGCGCCATCGTCGGCGCCCTCGCCGGCCTCGGGGCGCTCGGGCTCGTCGCCTCCCGTCGGTGGGCGGCGGGTGCGGTGCCGGCGGGCTCGGGGGCGGTCCCGGCGCCCCGCCCCGGTCCCGCGCCCGCGCCGCCCTCGCCCGGAGCCGTCGCGCCGACGGCAGCCTCGCGCCCGGCGATGCCCGACTTGCGGCGCGCGCCCCTCTGGATCGCGGGGCTGGCGCTGGCGGCGGGCGTCGTGGCGGCGGGCTTCTCGCCCCCCGCGCGTTTCGCGCTGATGGGGCGGGACCTGGCGCGCTGGGTCGAGCGGTTCGGCCAGGGCCAGGAGGAGGCCGTCGTCCGGGTCGAGGCGGGAGCGGGGCGCGTGCCCTTCATCCTCCCCGGCCCCGCCGATCCCTGGGCCGGGAGCGTGCCGCACCGGATCCGGGTCGAGTTCACCGGCCTGCGGGAGGACGCGCTCCTCCTCCTCGAGGTGCCCGAGGCCCACGCGGAGCGGTCGCCGCGGCTCACGGTCGCAGTGAACGGCCGCGACGTGGCGCGGATCCGGGTCCGGCGGGGGACCGGCGTCCATCCGCTCGAGCGGGGCGGGGGGCCGCCCCGCGAGTACGTCGTGCGGATCCCGGCCTCGGCCTTCGAGGCCGCCGGCCCCCAGACCCTGACCCTCGCCAATCGCGAGGGGGCCTGGCTGATGCTCTCGGGCGTGAGCCTCCTGGCCGCGTCGTCCACGTTCTCGGCCGCCCACTACCTCGACCTGAGCCCGCCGCCGCGATCGGCCCTCCCCCTCTTCGCGATCGGCCTCGTGGCGCTCTGGGCGACGGATCCGCGGCGCGCCCGGGAGAAGCTCGCTCCGCTCGCCGTCGTCGGTGCCGGCCTCGGCCTCCTCGGCTTCCTCGCCCTCGGCGCCCAGCCCCCGGTCGCCCACTGGCACGTCCTCCTCGTCACGCACCGGGGCCTCTGGCTCCTGCTCGTCCTGAGCTTCGTGGTGCCGCTGCTCCCCGGGCTCGGCCGCCTGTGCGAGACCCGGGCGCTGACGGTCGTGGCGTTCGTCACCGGGGCGGTGGGCATGATGCTGGAGATGGCCGGCTTCCGGCTCCTGTCGCCGTTCTTCGGCTACTCGAGCTACGTCTGGGGCGCGCTCCTCGCCGTGGTCATGGCGGCGCTCGCCCTCGGCTATTTCCTGGGGGGCTGGCTGGCCGACCGCCGGCCGCAGCCGCCGGTCCTCTCGCGGATCCTGCTCCTGACGGCGCTTCTCGCCCTCGCGATCCCCTACGTCTACGCCCCCGTGATCCGCCTGACCGCGGGCCTCCCGCTCGTCTGGGGGGCGCTCCTCGCCGCGTTCGTCTTCCTGTTCCTGCCCATGGCCGGGCTCGGGATGGCCGCGCCGTTCGTCATCCGCCTCCTCGCCGCCTCGGATGCGGTCGGCCTGACCACCGGGCGCATCTACGCCATCTCCACCGTGGGGAGCCTCGTCGGCACCTTCGCGAGTGCCTTCGTCCTCATCACGACGCTCGGGCCCCAGGAAACCTGGGTAGCGGGGAGCCTGGTCCTCCTCCTCGTGCTCCTGGCCCAGGGGATCGCACGGGGCCCCATGACGGGGGCGCACTGGCTCGGCGTGCTCCTCGTCTTCACCCAGCCCCTGGTCCCCGAGTTCTCCGTGGCCTCGCTGAAGGGCGGGATGCGGATTTACGAGAGCGAGTCCGAGTACAGCCACCTGGAGGTCATCGAGGTGGGGAAGACGGTCCAGCTCGTCCCGCAGCTCCGCTTCGTCCACACGATCTACGACGAGGAGCGGGCGTTCGAGCCCATCATCAGCTATGGCCTCCTCCCTTCCTTCCTGGTCCCCGAGCCCGAGGGCCTCCTCCACCTGGGGATGGGCGGCGGGACTCTGGCGCGCGTCTACCTCCGGGCGCACCCCGGGATCCGGGTGGACGGCGTGGACATCGACCCCGAGGTGATCCGGCTGGGCCGACGCTTCCTGGGCCTCGCCGACGACCCGCGGCTGCGGATCGTCATCGAGGACGCCCGCGCGTACGTGCGCACCACGTCACGCGTGTATGACGTCGTCGTGTGGGATCTCTTCCAGGGCGGGGTGTTCGTTCCGCACTACGCGCTGACGCGCGAGTTCTTCGAGGAAACGCGGGACCGGGTCACGGAGCGCGGGGTCTTCGCCCTGTTCATCGCGCGGCCCTCGGCCTTCGAGTCGCCGGATCACTACCAGCGCTACGAGCGGCTCTTCAAGTCGGTCGGGAACACCCTGGCCGCGGTCTTCCCCACGGTCGTGGCGTACCCGGTGACGAAGATCGGCTACTACTTCGTCGCCACGCGCCAGCCGACCGCGCTGGAGACGGTCCGCGCGCGCCTCGAGGCCGTCGAGATCCCGGAGCTCCGGGAGCCCCTCCGCGCCGCGCTCCGCGGGCTCGTCGAGTATCGGCCGGACCCCGCCTTCCCCATCCTCACCGACGACCTCGCCCCGGTCGATCAGCTCATCTACGACGCCTTCTTCCGGGGCTGATTCCCTCGGGGTCCTTCTCACTCCCCGACCGTGCGGTACCTGTGGCCGCTCGACGCCGGGGAGCGCGCCCGTCGCGCCGTGGTCGTCGCGACGCGACAGGCCATCGTCGTGCCGAGCGCGGTCGACGCGGATGCGGCGGCGCGGGTGCCGGTCAGGCTCGAGGTTTTGGCTGCCAACGCCCGGGGAGGGCGGGGTCCGGAGCCTCTGCGTCCGGGGCGAGCCCCCCGGCTGACATCTTCGCTTGCAGGGTCCGGCCTGGCACGGTGTAATGAAACCCGAGGCACCATGGTGAAGCGGCCCCGTGTCTGGTGGGTCCTGGGCGGGCTCGGCGTGGTCGTGGCCGCAGGGGCCCTCCTGGCTCTCGTGCGGCCCGACCTCGTGGGCCGCCGGGTGCCCTCGCCGCGGTTGGACTCCGACCGCGCGGCCGTGTCCCCCCAGCGGGCCGTGCAGGCCACCTTCGGAAGCCAGGTGGAGTTCCTCGGCTACGACGTCCAGGGAGTGCCGGTCCCGGTCGGCCAGTCGTTCCGGGTCCGCTACCACTGGCGGGCGCTCCGGCCCATGCGGGCGGACTACGTCTTCTTCGTCCACTTCGAGGGGCCGGGCGGGGTCCGCTTCCAGCAGGACCACGACCCGCGGGGCGGCCGGCACCCGACCTCGCGCTGGAAGGCGGGCGAGCACGTCCTCGAGGAGTACGACGTCCGGGTCCCGCCCGAGCTGCCGCCAGGGAACTATCGGATCGCGCTCGGCGTCTGGGACCCGCGAGGCTCCGGGGAGCGGCTCCGGGTCGAAGCCGACCCGGTCGTGCGGGACGGTCGGAAGGTCATCGTCGGGACCCTCCCGATCGTCCCCGTGGCGGCCGAGCGGCTCCCCGACGGGCTGTCCGGGCGGATCGCGTTCCAGTCGAACCGCGACGGCGCGCTCAAGATCTACGTCCTGGACCGGGCGGGGATCCGGCGGGTGACGGACGGCCCCGGGAACGACATGAAGCCGGCCTGGTCGCCCGACGGCCGCCGGCTGACGTTCTTCTCCGACCGCGACGGGAACGAGGAGATCTACGTGGTGGACGCGGACGGCCGGAACCTCCGGCGGCTCACGTTCAGCCCGGAGCACGATCGGGAGCCGGCCTGGTCGCCCGACGGCCGCCGCATCGTCTTTACCTCTCATCGCGACGGGACCGTGAACCTCTGGATGATGCGGAGCGACGGGAGCGAGCAGCGCCGGTTCACGAACTACCGGATCGGGCAGGCGGCGATCCCCGCCTGGTCGCCCGACGGGCGCTGGATCGCGTTCACCTCGAACATGCGGCTGGGGTGGCGGGTGTCCCTCATCGACGTCGAGGGTCGGGGGGAGCGCGTCCTCGCCAGCGAGAACGGGGATTGCCGGCCCGCCTGGTCCCCCGACGGCCGGTCCGTGGCCTTCGTCTCCGTCCGGAGCGACGGCAAGGGCGACATCTGGGCCGTGAGCCCGGACGGCAAGGGGCTCCGCCGGCTGACGAGCGACGGCACGCTCTACGACTACCACCCGGCCTGGTCCCCCGACGGCCGCCGCATCGTCTTCGCTGCCGGGCCGGACAAGCAGAGCTACAAGCTCTTCGTCATGGACGCCGACGGCTCGAACCGCCGCCAGCTCACCTTCGGGACCGCCTTCGACACCTACCCGAGCTGGACCCGCTGAGTCCTGCGGGAGGCGTCCGGCGTCCGGCACGGCCGATCTCGGGGATCTCCCTGGAGGGGAAGCCGCAGAAGTACGGCGTTGTCTTCGTGTCTGACGCCGGGGGCTTCGGCGGGGACAACTGGATCTACGTCAAGGGGATCGACACCTTCCCGGGTCGCCCCGTCGGGGGCTGCTGGGCCTCGCTGATGAGCTCGCGGATCTGCTTCATGGCGTACACGGAGTCCGGGCCCTCGGGATCCCCGAAGCGCCGCTCGTGGTAGCCGCCGTGGGTCTCGACCAATCCCAGCGCCTCCTGGACGCTGACCCAGCGGTCCTGGAGCAGGGAGTACAGGGCTGACTTGCGGAGGAGGCGGTGGTGGAGGGTCTGCGAGGGGACCAGGGGGCGCGGGCTCGGCCGTCCCGCGTGGACGCCATTCTCGAAGTCGTTGATGTACCACTGGAGGAGCGCGAAGTCGGGCTGCAGCGGGAACACCACACTTCTGAGCAGCCGAACCTCGTGCTCCGTGTCGGCGCCAACCCGGCCGAAGTTCAGGACCTCGTACCGAACCCCGCGTGGGCGGCTCGCGTTCAGCATGTGCTCCAGCCGGGTCGTGAACCGGTCGGTCACGGGGACGCCGACGGCGACCGTGAACGAGTCGCCGAGCACGGCGATGCGGTAGACGTCTGGCGGCTTTCGGCGCGAGAACTCGCGCTCCGAGAAGCCGAGTGAGTTCGGCCCAGGTCCCCTGACCTTCCGGTGGAAGTACGTGCGGGCGTCCCCCGCCGAGGCGACGTCGCGGAAGAGGTAGCGCAGCGCGAGCTCTGCGGCGGACAGTGCCACCGTGAGGCCGGCGAGGGCGAGGGCGCCGTTGACGAGGGCGCCGCGGAGCCGGACGAGCACCGGGCGGGCCGGGGTGGCAACGCGCCGGGACCGGGCGCGGAGCTCGAGGACGAGGAGGGCTCCGGGCAGAGCGAGCCAGAGCCAGCGGGGCACCCGCGCCGCGAGGAGCGACTCGCCGGGCAGCACGAAACTCACTCCCAGGAGGACGAAGACCTTGTCTCGGGCGAAACCCGCCACGACGGCGGCGGCCAGGGCGAAGCCCGCCGTGGCGCCGATCCACAGGCGCGCTGAGGGCCAGGAGAGCGTCATGGCGCCGGGAACGCAGGCGGCCGCTCGGATCGGTCCCCGCTCAGAACAGCGTGTAGATGAAGGGGGCGATCGCCGAGCTCTGGGCGAAGATGATCAGGCCCGCCAGCATGAGGAGCACGAGGATCATCGGCGTCAGCCACCACCACTTACGCTGCCAGAAGAAGGCGACGAGTTCCCCCGCGATCCCCGCTCGGCTCGCCATCCGCTCCAGGAGCCGCACGCTCAGCGGGCCCCCGCCCGGGCGTCCTCGGCCTTCTCGACGACGCATTCCCCGAGGACGAGGACATCCATCCCGCTCTGGGAGAAGGTGCGGAAGGCCTCGGCGGGCGTGTTGACGATCGGCTCGCCTCGGAGGTTGAAGGAGGTGTTCAGGACCACCGGCACGCCGGTGGCCTTTCCGAAGCGCTCGATGAGGCGGGCGTAGCGCGGCGACTCCTCCGCCCGGACGGTCTGGAGCCGCGCCGTCCCGTCCACGTGCGTGACGGCCGGGATCACGCCCTGCTTCTCCGGGCGCACGTCCACCACGTAGAGCATGAAGCGCGCCGGGTAGTGGCGCGCGGCGTCCGGCAGCGCGAAGTACTCCTCGGCCCGCTCGAGGAGCACGGAGGGGGCGAAGGGCCGGAAGGGCTCCCGGAACTTGATCTTGACGTTGACCAGGTCCTTCATGTCGGGCCGCCGCGGGTCGGCGAGGATACTCCGGTGCCCGAGGGCGCGGGGCCCCCACTCGAACCGTCCCTGGAACCAGCCGACGACCTTGCCCTGCCCGAGCCGCTCGACCACGTGCTCGAGCAGGCGCTCCTCGTCGTCGAACCGCCGGTGGGGGACGCCGGCCTCCCGGAGGAAGGTCTCGACCGCGGCGGCGTCGTGCGCCTCTCCCCAGTACGCGTGCTCCATGACGAACGCCCGGGGTTGTCCCAGGACCATGTGGTGGGCGTAGAGCGCCGCGCCCAGCGCGCCCCCCGAGTCGCCCGCCGCCGGCTGGACGTAGATCTCCTCGAAGGGGGTCTCGCGCAGGATCCGGCCGTTGGCCACGCTGTTGAGCGCGACGCCGCCCGCCATGCAGAGGCGCGGGAGCCCGGTGTCCCGGTGCGCGGCGCGCGCCATCCTGAGGAGCACGTCCTCCAGCACTGCCTGGATGCTCGCCGCGACGTCCGCGTAGTGCTGGTTCTCCCGGGCCGCTGCGTCGTAGTCGGACGGGCGCTCGCCGAGGTAGGCGAAGAAGCCGCTCGCCGGCGTGAAGAAGGGTGCCCGCGGGTCCCGCGGGGGCCCGAACAGCTCGACGAACTTCGGGCTGAACGTCCGGTCGGGCGAGTAGTGGAAGGCGAAGTAGTCCATGTCGAGCTCGAAGCTCCCGTCCTCGCCGACGCGGATCAGCTTCCGCACCTCGTCCTGGTACCGCGGCACCCCGAAGGGCGCCATCCCCATCACCTTGTACTCCCCCTCGTTGACCTCGAACCCGAGGAACGCCGTGAAGGCGCTGTAGAGGAGCCCGAGGGAGTGGGGGAACCGCATCTCCTTCAGGACCCGGATCTCCGTGCCCTTCCCGATGCCGAGGCTCGCGGTGCACCACTCGCCGACGCCGTCCACCGTGAGGATGGCGGCCTCCTCGAACGGCGAGGCGAAGAAGGCGCTGGCCGCGTGGGAGAGGTGGTGCTCGCCGAAGAGGATCCGCGAGGCGGGGACGCCCAGCCGGGTCTGGATCAGGTGCCGGATCCAGACCTTGTCGCTGAGCCACGTGATCATCGCGTCCTGGAAGACCCGGCGCGAGCGCGGGAAGGTCTGCATGCACGTGAGGAGCAGCCGCTCGAACTTGACGAACGGCTTCTCGAAGAACACGACCCAGTCGAGATCGCGCCCCGCGATGCCACCCGCGCGGAGGCAGAAGTCGATCGCGTGCTGCGGGAACTCGTAGTCGTGCTTACGCCGCGTGAAGCGCTCCTCCTCGGCGGCCGCGACGAGGCGGCCGTCGCGCAGGAGCGCCGCCGCGGCGTCGTGGAAGTAGCAGGAGATGCCGAGGATATCCACGGTCAGGACTGGCGCCGCGCCTGCTCGAGCGGGGTGCCGCGCGGCTCCGGGCGGGGGCGCCAGCCGCGCTCGGCGCCCGGCTTGATCCCGAGGGGGTCGCTCCGCCAGCGCAGGACCAGGGCGAAGGGGCCGAGGACGGCGTAGTAGAAGGCGGTCAGGAGGATCCGCGCCTGGAGGTCGCCGATCCGCCGCGCGACGCGTTTCCACCCGTCCCAGAGCGATCGCAGCACGCTTCCCATACCGTTCGCGTGAGCCACGCCGACTTCAAGGGTAGCACAGGGGCAGGGACCGCTCGGGCGCGGGCTACGCGCGGTGCCGGCGGTCCCGGAGGCCGGGAAGGGCGAGGAGCAGGATCGCCAGGGCGCCGAGCGTGTACTCGAAGAGCTGCGTGACGAGGTGCAGGCCGAAGCCGGCGACGATGGCGATCCGCTCCGCGTAGCCCATGAGCCGGAACGCCAGCGCGAACGCGGTTTCCCACGTCCCGATCCCGGCGAGCCCCTGGATGGGGAGGTTGGAGGAGAGCTCGGCTCCCGCGATCCCGAGGAGCACCTTCCAGAAGTTGAGCGCGGCGAGCGGGAATCCCTGGTTCGCGAGCAGCGCGTGGAGGAGGAAGTAGAGGGCGCCGTACTTCGTGAGGCGCAGCACGAGCGAGAGGGCGAGCACGACGGTGTAGATCCCGCGCGCCTGGATCGCCTCGACGGCGTCCACCGTGAGCCGTGCCTTCTCCACGAGGTAGGGGACCTTCCAGCGCCCCCCGAGGCCGACCCAGCCGAGCAGGGCGGTCGCGAGCCGGAGCGCCCACCGCAGCAGCGGGGTCAGGGCCACGAGGAGGACGCCGAGCAGGACGAGGAAGACGAGCGCGAGGGCGGCGAACTGGGCCGTCGAGAGGACCGTCCGCCCGAGCCCCACCATGACGACGGCCAGCAGGAGCAGCGGGCTCAGCGAGAGCGCGTCGAAGACGGCTGCCAGGACGAACGTCGAGGCCCCGAGCTCGAGCGGCAGGCCGAAGCGGCGGACCAGGAGATAGATGTACGAGAGCGCGCCGAGCTTGGCCGGCAGGAGGTCCACGAAGAGGTTGCGCACGAGGGTCACGAGGAAGATCCCGCCCGCGGTGATCCGCTCCGGGCCGAGGAGGAGCCGGTAGCGGTAGGCCCGGAGGCCGGTGTTGAGGAGCGCGAGCCCGGCGTAGAGGCCGAGGCTCGGGAGGTAGATCCGGGTGAAGGTTCGGCCGAGGTCGGCGAGCTCGATCCGGGAGAGGAGCCAGGCGACCAGCCCGACCGAGAGGAGGAGCGAGAGGAGGAAGGTGGGGAGGCCGCTCCGCCGGGTCACGCGGCACGTCGCCTCACGTGCGGGGCGAGGACCTCGAGCCACTGATGGGCGATCGCGCGATAGCCCTCCTCGTTCGGGTGGATCTCCGGCAGCCACTCGGGGTGGCGGGCGAAGAGCTCGTAGGTCTCGACGAGGGGGAGGCCGCGCTCGCGGGCGAGCCGCCGGATCGCGGGATTGATCTCGTCCGTGACGCGCCGCCGGGACGACTCGTCGAAGCGCTGGGGGATGGTGACGACGATCGGCGGGATCGTGGAGAGGAAGACGACGGGGCGGGTTCCGTCGGGGTTCCGGTGGTCCTGCACGTGGTCCAGGATCTCGCTCATCTGGCGGTAGAAGCGCGGGGTCTCCGTGCGGTCCGCGTCGATCCGGACGTCGTTGGTCCCGAGCTGGAGGAGGACGAAATCGGGGTTCGTGCGCCGGAGGAGCCGGCTCGTCTTGAGGAACGCGAGGTACTCGCCCGAAGTGTGGCCCTTGACGCCTCCGTTCACGACCCGTACCGTGAGCTTCGCCGCGTCGAAGAGCGCCTGGAGGTGAGCGGGGTAGCTCGCCGCCGTGATGCTGTCGCCGGCGGCGAGGACGATGATCGGGCCGCGGCCGGCCGCGGTCGTGGCCACCGAGACCGGGAGGAGGCACACGAGGAGCGCGAGGGGGAGCCGAGGCCGTCGTCGCATGGGGGGGCTCAGGTGAGCGTGGGGAGGGCCGCGGCGTGCCGACGCCGGTAGGCCACTCGCTGGCGGCGGTGACCCTCTACCTGGCGCTCTCCCCGGCGCCGCGGCCGTGGGGCGAGTGGCGGGCGGGTCTCCTCGCGCTCGCCGCGGCCTCGGCGGCCGACCTGGACTTCGTCGCGGGCGTGGTCGTGGGGGACTGGAACCGGTTCCACCAGGGCGCCTCGCACAGCCTCGTCGTCGCCCTCGGGCTCGGTCTCGGGCTGGCGAGCCTCCCCCTCACGAGCCTGGGCGGCTGGCGCCGCCGCGCCCTCCTGTTCACGGCCCTCGCGCTCTCCCACCTGGCCCTCGACCTCGTCACCCGCGACGCCCGGCCCCCCTACGGGATCCCACTCTTCTGGCCGTTCTCGTCGGCCTACGTCCACGCGCCCTTCAGCGTGTTCCCGTTCATGCGGCGCGGGAGCTGGGCGCTGATCCTCTCGCCCGCCAACTGGTGGGGTCCGGTGATCGAGCTGCTCGTCCTCGGCCCGCCGCTCGCGGTCGTGGCGTTCCATCGGCTCAGGGGCTACCCGCAGCGCGCCCCAGCGCCTCGCGGTAGGCGGCCAGCGCGTCCGGCCAGCCGCGGAGCGACTTGAGCCCGAGCTTTTCGATCCGGGTGTTGGCCAGGACGGAGTTGACCGGGCGGCGTGCCGCGGCGCCGAAGGCGTCGCTCGTCGTCCGCCGGAGGTCCGGCGTGAGCCCCCACACCGCGAAGATCGCCCGAGCGAATTCGTACCAGGAGCACGCCCCGCTGTTCGTCAGGTGGTAGATCCCGCCGGGAGCCTCCGCCTCGAGCAGCCGGACGACGGCCCCGACCAGGTCGGCGGCGTAGGTGGGCGAGCACACCTGGTCATCGACCACGCGGATCGGCTGCCCTTCCCGCGCGCGTCGCAGCATCGTCAGGACGAAGTTGCCCCCTTTCTGGCGGGAGCCCCGCACGCCGTAGAGGCCCGACGTCCGGATGACCAGGTGCCGAGGGTCGGCTATCAGAACGAGGTGCTCCCCCGCGAGCTTGGAGATCCCGTAGGCGTTGGCCGGCGCCGGGGGGTCGTCCTCCGTGTAGGGTCCCGGCCGGCCGCTTCCGAAGACGTAGTCGGTACTGAAGTGGACCAGCCGGGCGCCGTGACGGGCGGCGGCCCGCGCGAGGTAATGGACCGCGACCGCGTTGACCGCGAAGGCGGGGGCCGGATCCCGCTCGATCGCGTCGACGCGGTCCTCGGCGGTCGCGTTGATCACGATCGCCGGCCGGACATCGGCCAGGTCGCGCTCGACCGCAGCCGCGTTCGTCACGTCGAGCTCGGCGTGGGTCCGGGTGACGAGATCGGGATCCTGGAGCGCCGCTCCGAGATCGGTCCCGAGCTGGCCGTCGGCGCCGAGCAGCAGAATCGGGCCCACGGTCACGCCGCGTCCCGCTCCCGGACCTCGCGCACGGCCTCGCAGATGTAGTCCACCTCGGCCTCCGTGAGCGTGGCCCCGGAGGGCAGGTACAGGCCGCGCCGGCAGAGCTCCTCGGCGACCGGGTAGCGCTGCCCCTTGAAGAGCTCGTAGTAGATCGGCTGGATGTGGATCGGGATGAAGAACGTCCGCGTCTCGATCCCGCGCCGCGCCAGCCGCTGCCGCAGCTCGTCGCGGGAGATCCCGAACGCGTCGTCGACGACCATCCCGTACATCCAGTAGACGTTCCGCGCCCAGGGGCGCTCGACGGGGAGCGTCAGGCCCGGGATCTTCGAGAGCGCGCGCGTGTAGCGCGCCGCGTTCGCCCGCCGGATCCCGACGAACTCCTCGAGGCGCTCCACCTGAGCGAGCCCGACGGCGGCCTGCATGTTGGTCATCCGGTAGTTGAACCCGAGGTACTTGTGCCAGAAGTGTCGCTCGTCGGAGAACGCGTGGTCGCGGAGCCGCCGCGCGACCCGGGCCAGCTCGGCGTCGTTGGTCGTGACCATCCCGCCTTCCCCGGTCGTGATGATCTTGTTCGCGTAGAAGGAGAACGAAGCCGCCCGCGTGAGGGACCCCACCGGGCGGTCCCGGTACCGCGCGCCGTGGGCCTCCGCCGCGTCCTCCACGACCCAGAGCCCGCGCCGCGCCGCGAGGTCGAGGACGGGGTCGGTGTCCACCGGGTGGCCGTAGGTGTGCATGAGGACGATGCCGCGCGTCCGCGGGGTGATCTTCGCCTCCAGCTGGCCGATGTCCAGGTTCCACGTCCCGCGCTCCGAGTCCACGAGGACCGGCGTGGTCCCCGTGTAGCGCACCGCGTTCGCGGTCGCGATCATCGTGAACGTCGGGATGATGACCTCGTCCCCCGGGCCGATCCCGAGCGTGGCGAGCGTGAGGTGGAGCGCGGTCGTCCCGTTGGAGCAGGCGACGCCGTACCGGCAGCCCACGGCCGCGGCGAACGCCTCCTCGAAGTCGCGGACGAACCGGCCGGCGGAGGAGATCCAGTTGGACTGGATGCACTGCGTGACGTAGCGCAGCTCATTCCCGTCGAGCTTCGGATCGGAGACCGGGATGATCCGGCGCGTCAGCGCCTCCTCGGCGACCGGGATCCGGGGGAGTCGGACCTCGAGATGGGGCTCCGGGCCGGGGATGAGCTTCGCGAGCTCGGCCATCACCGACTCGGGGAGTCGGGTTTCCTCGATCATGACGCGCTCCTTCCGGTGAGCGATTCCCAGCGCAGGGAGAGGATCGTCCCGAGGTACCGGAGCCCGAGCCCGACGAAGCGGCGGAGGTCCGGGCTGGTCTTGGTCTCGCCGGCGCGGCGCTCGACGTTGCGGTACGGGATCTCGACGACGCGGAACCCCGCGCGGCCGGCGCGGTAAACGAAGTCGATGAAGTAGTCGCCGTAGGCGTAGTGGGTTCGGACGGGGACCCGCTCGAAGACCGGGCGGCGCACCGCGACGAAGCCGGAGGTCCAGTCGCGCATGGGGCCGCCGAGGACCAGGCGGCCCGCGAGGTTGATCGCCCGGGAGGCGAGGACGCGGAGCCCGGAGTCGCGGGCGTCTTCCCCGCCGGGCACGTACCGCGACGCCACGACGACGTCGGCCCCCCCTGCCGCGGCAACGAGCCGGGGGATCGCCTCCGGCGGCATCGAGCCGTCGGCGTCGAGCCAGACGACCACCGCCCCCTTGGTCTCGGCGATCCCTTCGGCGAGCGCCGAGGGGAGGCCGCGCCGGCCGACGCGACGCAGCACCCGGACGCGGCCGTCGCCCACGAAGGCCTCGCCCACGGCCTCCCACGTCCGGTCGGGCGAGTCGTCGTCCACCACGAGGACCTCGGCGTGCGGGACGACCTCGAGGATCTCGCGGACGACGCCGACGATCACCGCGCGCTCGTTGTAGGTCGGCAGGACCACGGCGGCCGTCACGGCTGGGTCGCTTTGCGCGCCACGCACAGGACGGAGCTGCCGAAGGGCAGCGGGCCGAGCCGGAGGAGCCCCCGCTCCAGGGCCTGGATCGCCCCGAGGAGGGCGCCGACGGGGCGCGGGAGCGGGAAGACGTCCGAGCCCGTCGCCGCCCCTCGGAGGCGCCGGAGGGCGCGGAAGAGGACGACGGCGGGGAAGAGCAGGCTGTAGGCGTAGGAGGCGAAGACGGGATCGAACCCGGCCGCCCGGATCCGCTCGACGAGCTGCCGCCGGGTGTAGCGGCGCGCCCCGTGGACGGCGTCGTCGTGGGCGGAGCGCAGCCAGGCGAACGCCGAGTCGGTGACGATCAAGAGGCCGCCCGCCCGCAAGACCCGGTGACACTCGGCGAGCGCCGCCGCGTCCGAGGGCACCGCCCGGTGGTAGAGGAGATCGAGACAGAGGCAGGCGTCGAAGGCGCCGGCGCGGAACGGGAGCTCGACCGCCGAGCCCTCGACGAGCCGCGTGAGCCCGCGCTTCCGCGAGAACGCCAGCGCGAGCGGCTCGGCGTCCACGCCGACCCAGACGCCGGCGCCGCCGAGCGCGTGGAGCATCCCGCCCGTCCCGCACCCCACGTCCAGGCCGCGGCCGCCGGGCCGCCCGAACCGGCCGAGGAGCGACCGGACCAGCGCCCGCTTCGCGCGGAACCACCAGTGCTCCTGCTCCAGGGCGAAGCTCAGCTCGTACTCGCGCGGTTCCATTGTGTCTAGCCGAACACCTGGTCGAGGAACTCGAGGTACTGGCGGCTGATCGTCGGCCAGCGGTAGCGCGCGTCCACGTACGCGCGCCCGCGCTCCCCGAGGCGCTTGCGGAGCCCCTCGTCGACGAGCAGGAGCTCGAGCCGTCGCCCGAAATCGCCGGGCTCGAGGTCGTAGAGCAGCCCGCCCTCCGAGCGCTCCACGTGCCCCCGGAGGACCGGAGAGCGCGCCGTGGCGAGGACCGGCGTCCCCTGGCTCCACGCCTCGAGCAGGACGAAGGAGAAGCTCTCGTGGGGCGAGGGCATGACGAGCGCGGTCGCCGCGGCGAGCGCGTCCCACTTCTCGACCTCCGGGCGGAAGCCGAGCGGGACGAGGGCCGGATGGCGGGGCAGCCGCATCGCGACGGTCCCTATGAGGACGAGACTCACCGGCTCCCGGCGGCGGTCCCGCCAGGCCAGGAAGCTCTGGACCAGGTCCCGGCACCCCTTCTCGACGTCCACCCGCCCGACGTAGAGCAGGAAGGGCCCGCCGAGGCCGGTCTGGCGGCGGAAGCGCTCGGGCTCGGCGGCGGCCGGTGGATCGACCCCGGCGCCGATCACGGCCGCGGGGACGTGCGCCGTGTGGAACCGCCGCTCGACGAACGCCCGCTCCTCCTCGACCTGGAAGATGAGGGCACGGGGGAGCCGGAACAGGCTCCGGAAGAGGTCGAGGTAGATCGGGCGCTCGTCGTGGGCCGTCGGCACGAGCACGGCCTTGTGGGCCACGAGCGGGAGGCCGAGGAGCGTGGGGAGGTAGAGGTAGGTGAAGAAGACGAAGCCGTCGTGATCGTCGGCGTGGGCGCGGATCCACTCGACGAGGGAGAGCGCGAGCGGCCCCTGGCGCCGGACCCACTCGGCCTCGTCGAAGAAGGTGTGGGGGTGCGCGTAGAGCCGGTCGGCGTAGCGGCCGAAGGCGCGGACGCGTCGCGGCCGGTCCACCGGGAACCGCCGCACGCGAACGCCGTTGATCGTCTCCACGCCCGGCCGGTACACGTTCCTCCACGTCAGGTAATCCCGCGCGCAGGTCGTCAGGACCTCGATCTCGTGGTGCGGCGCGAGGACCTCCGCAACCCGGCGGCACTCGTGCTCGGAGCCGCCGTCGATCTCGGGACCGTAGCGCTGGATGACGAAGGCGAGCCGGAGCCGCCTCACCGCTGGACCTCCGCGAGCCCATCCAAGTATCCCCGGAGCTGCTCGGCGATCACCGTCGGCTCGAAGGCCTTGAGCCGCTCGCGCTGGCCCGCGACGACGGCGTGGCGCAACGTGGGCTCGGTCACCACCCGATGGACCAACTCGGCGATGGCCGGGAAGTCCTTCTCCCGGACCAGGAGCCCGGCGTCCCCCAGCGTCCCGGGCACGGCGCCCGCCGCGTGGGCGACGACGGGGACGCCGAAGTGCATCGCTTCGAGGAGCGGGACGCAGAAGCCCTCGTGCTCCGACAGGCAGAGGTAGGCGCCGGCGAGCCGATAGTAGGTGCACAGCTCGGCCTGCGACACCGGGCCGGCGAAGACGACGCCGTCCAGGACGCCGAGCTCGGCCGCGAGCTTCCGGCAGCCCGCGAGATAGCTCTCCATGTCCGCCGCGGAGCCGACCACCAGGAGGCGGCTTGCGGGATCCAGCCGCCTGTAGAAGTAGTAGGTCTTGACGAGGTCCTCGATCCGCTTGTTGGGCGCCACCCGACCGACGGAGAGGAGGTTGGTCCCCTGACCGTAGGTCGCCTCCAGGGTCCGCACCGGCGGGTGCGCGTAGCTCGTCCAGTCGACCAGGATCGGCAGGACGCCCGTGCGTCGGAATCCCATCCTCTCGAGCTCCAGCCGGTTGAACTCCGAGTCGCCCAGCGCGAGCTCGGTCACGGTGGTCAGTCCGGCGAGCTCCTGGCGTCCGCGCCGGCAGCGGTCGGCCACGCGCGCGTTCACCCCGATGAAGTATTCCGGCGGCGTGATGTTGTGGTAGCGGAGGATTTTCCGGTCGGGCAGCCGGGCGAAAAGGCTGGTGACCTCGGAGCCGATCGAGAAGTGAAAGAGGATGACGTTGCGCGAGTGGGCGACCTTCCGGTAGTGACCGTAGAAGCGGGCTTCCCGGGCGAGGTCCCGATGGATGTACTGGGCGAAGATCTCGGACGGACACCCCCAGCCGTTGAGCAGGGCACGCAGGGCACGCGTGTCGTTTCCGATGGCATCACCGCGCACGAAGTTCGGGACGAACTGGTGGACCGCGCGGATCGCCGGGACGGCGCTCGGCGCGCGAGCGGCCGCATCGCTCCCCCGGCGGCTCAGCATGGCGCCTCCGATGGCGCGAGGTCGGTGAGGTGGCCGCGGAGCCGTGCGCCGATCAGGGCAGGGTCGAAGGCCTGGAGGCGCCGGCGCTGTCGCGTGACGAGGGCCTCGCGCAACGCGGGCTCCGTCACGACCCGACGGACGAGCTCGGCGATGGCGGGGAAGTCCCTGTCGGCCACCAGCAGGCCGGCGCCGCCCAGGGTGTCGGGGACGCCGGTCGAGGCGTAGGCGACGACGGGGACGCCGAAGTGCATCGCTTCGAGGAGCGGCACGCAGAAGCCCTCGTGCTCCGACATGGACAGGTAGACGGACGCGAGGCGGTAGTAGGTGCAGAGGTCGGCCTGGGGCACGAGGCCGGCGAAGACGACGCCGTCGAGGACGCCGAGGTCGGCGGCGAGCTTCTGGCAGGCGGCGAGGTAGACCTCCATGTCGACGGCGGAGCCCACCAGGAGGAGACGGCTTCCGGGGTCGAGGCGCCGGTAGAAGTAGTAGATCTTGATCAGGTCCTCGACCCGCTTGTTCGGCGCGAGCCGGCCGACGTAGAGCAGGTTCGTGCCGCGCCCGTAGGCGGCCTCGAGGCTCCGCACCGGGGCGAGGTCGTAGATCGTCCAGTCCACGAGGATGGGCAGGACGTCGGTCCGCCGGAACCCGGCCGCCTCCAGCTCGCGGCGGTTGAACTCCGAGTCGCCGAGAGCGAGGTCGGCCACAGCGGCCAGTCGGGACAGCTCGAATCGTCCGCGCCAGCAGCGCTTGGCCACGCGCTCGTTCACCCCGATGAAGTATTCGGCGGGCGTGATGTTGTGGTAGACGAGGACCTTCCGGTCCGGCAGCCCGGCGAAGAACTCGGCGATCTCGGTGGCGAGCGAAAAGTGGAAGAGGACCACGTTCTCCGGTGCCGAGACGTCCCGGTAGCGCGTGTACTCGCAGGCCTCCCCCTGGAGGCCGGGGGACCGGTGGTGAGCGTAGACGTCGGAGGCGTAGCCCCAGCGCCGGAGGAGCCCGCGGAGGGCGAGAATGTGGTTGCCGATCGCGTTGCCCTCGTCGAAGTTCGCGACGAGCTGGTGAGCCGCCGTCATCCGACCCGCGCCCCCACGCGGCGAAGCACGTCGAGGTAGTTCCCGGTCACCCGGTCCCACGTGAAGTTCGCCAGCACGTAGGCGCGACCGTTGTCGGCGAGCCGCCGCCGCAGAGCCGGCCCGTTCTGGAGCAGCTCCACCGCCTCGACGAACTCGAAGTAGTCCTCGAACCAGAGCCCGGCGTTCGACGCCAGGCAGTGGTCGCGCGTGACGGCGCAGCGTGCGTGCACCAGGGACGGGGTGCCGCAGAGCCAGGCTTCCATCATGACGATGGAGAAGCTCTCGAGCAGCGAGGGCTGGCAGAGGGCGAGCGCGGCGGCGTACGCGTCGTACTTGTCCTGGACCGGCAGGAAGCCCAGATCCAGGATGTCGTGGGCCAGGCGCTCGGGGATGCGCACGCCCCCGGTCCCGATCAGGAGCAACTTCAGCGGGCGGTCCGGGTGGGTGAAGCGGTAGCGCGCGTAGTAGTCGAGGAGCAGGTGGGTGTTCTTCTCCGTCGCCTTCCGGCCCGCATAGAGGAGAAAGGGCCCGGGCACGTGGTACCGCCGACGGAAACGCTCGGCGTTCCCCGCAATGTCCGTGTCGACGCCCTCGCCGACCAGGAAGAAGGTCCCGGGGTCGCCGTCGGCCACGGCGACCCCCAGGGCGCGCTCCGCGGTGACGTGAAAGCACACGCCCCGCACGGCACGGAGAACCTGTTTCGTGGCCCCGAGATGGGCGAACGGCTCGTCGTGGAGGCAGGGGATCAGCAGCGAGCGCTCCGGGGCGATGAGCGCACCTTCCCAGGTCGTCCCGAAACAGTATGGGATGAAGACGTACCAGTACCGCTCCCGTTCCGTGGCGAGATAGCCGTAGAGGCTGTCCGAGTGGATCGACTCCCGGACGAGCGTCTCCTCCTCCCACGGGGCGAGCGTGCCGCCGAGCTCCAGCCGCTGGAGGAGGCGGACGAACTCGTGGGTGTTGCGCGGCCGGACCTTGAAACGCCGGACGGGAAGGCCGTTCTCCTCGGCAGGCCCCTCGGGGTGGTAGTTCACCCAGGCCGAGGCGTGGGCGCGCGCGCAGGTCGTCAGGATCTCGATCCGGACGCCGCGCGCCGCCAGCGCCCGGGCCGTCCCGTGACACTCGCTCTCCGCGCCGCCCGCGGCCCGGCTGCCGTACCACGGGACCACGAACGCCAGCGTCTCAGCCAACCAGCCGCTCCAGGGTCTCGGTGAGCCGTCCCGTCACCGCGGGCCACGCGTACTCGGTCTGGACGTACGCCCGGCCCTGGCCTCCGAGGGTCGCGCGCAGCGACGCGTCATCGAGCAGGCGGGTGAGCGCTTCGGCGAACTCGTAGAAGTGGCCGAAGGCCAGCCCGCCGTGGGCGCGGAAGACGTGATAGGTCGTGACGGGACAGCGGGCGTGGACCAGAACGGGCACGCCGGCCTGCCAGGCCTCCATGAGGATGATAGAGAAGGACTCGTTCACCGAGGGCTGGCAGACCACCGTGGCGGCCGCGTAGGCATCGGCCTTCTCGCGCGCGTCCAGGTAGCCGAGGTCCCGCACGCCTGCGGCCCCACGCGGCACCGTCACGGGCCCGTCGCCGGCGAGGACGAGCGTCAGGTCCTGCCGGTGCGTCCCCCGGTATCGGTGCACGTACTCGATGAGCAGGGGGACGTTCTTGCCTCCCTCTTTCCGCCCCAGGTAGAGGAGGATCGCGCCCTCCAGCCGATGGCGGCGACGGAACTCCGCAGGATTCGTCGCGGGCGGCGGGTCGAAGCCGAGGCCGACCACGCCCCAGGGCCGGTCGCCGATGCCGTAGAGCTTCTGCGCGAGCTCGGCCTCCGGGGGTGAGTTGAAGATGAAGCCCCGGCAGGCCTCGAACGCAGCCCGAACCACGTCCAGGTAGGCGAACGCCTCGTCGTGGAGGCACGGGATCAGGACCGGATGCTCCACCCGCCGGACGCCCTCGAGCGTCAGGCCGAAGAGGTAGGGCGCGAAGCACGTGACGTCGTAGGCGGCCCGGTGACTCGCCAGGTACGCGTAGAGCTCCGGGCTCGAGACGGACTCCTCGACCCAGCGCTGCTGGTCCTCGAGGGAAAGGCGGTGGCCGCGCATGATGCGCTGCTGGAGGCGGCCGAACGTGTCGAGGTCCCGCGGGGCGACGGGAAAGCGGAGGACGGTGACACCGTGCTCGCGGACGACTCCGGGTCGGAGCTCGTTCTTCCAGGTTCGGTGGCTCCGTGCGCAGGTGGTCAGCACCTCGACCGGCGTCCCCGCCGCCGCGAGGTGCTCGGCCAGGCCGCGGGTGAGCGTCTCGGCGCCCCCCACGATCCCGTCCTCGTAGCGGGGCACGACGAACGCGACCTTCACGGGACAGCGCCCCCAGCGGAGTGGGGCGTCCCCGGGCCGAGGGCCGAGTGGCGGTAGGACGCAGGGAGGAGGCGGCCCGAGGCGTATGCCGCATACGTTGAGGGTCGCTGACGACCGAGGACGACCCGGCACGACGGCCATCGGCCCGGGGTCACGGCTTCCGCCCGATGACCGCGTAATCCTGGGCGCCCCAGAGCAGCTCGTTGAGCCGCGCGAAGTTCTCGTTCAGCGGCTGGAGGAACGCCTCCTCGTACCGGCGCATGTACCAGAGCGGCTCGAGTCGCTGGAACCGCATGTCCGCCGGGTAGGGGTTCACGTAGCGGATCTCGACGTCCCGGAACCCCGCCGCCTCGAACACGAACTGGGCGGCTTGCGGGTGGATCGGCTTGATGTGGGTGAGATCGACGTAGAAGGCGCCCGAGAAGACCGTCAGGCACGCAGGGTTCGGGGTCTCGCAGAGGAGGACCGCGCCCGGCCTGAGCTTTGCGTAGGCGAGCCGCACGAGCGCGACGAACGCCTCGGGTGGCAGGTGCTCGATCACCTGCGAGCAGAACACGCCGCCGAGGGAAGCGTCGGGCAGCCCGGCGAGGTAGGCAAGTGCGTCCCCCTGCGCGACGTCCAGCCCGGCTTCGTGGCAACGCGCCACCATCCCCGGATCGATGTCGATCCCTCGCGCCTCGACTTTCGCCTCGCGGCAGAGCTCCAGGAACTCCCCGCGGCCGCACCCCACGTCGAGGACGGGCCCCTTGGGGAAGAGGTCGAGGTACGACCGCTGGCGGTGTCGGATCTCTTCGCGGGTGCCGCGGTGGCGATCCTCGAAGGCGACGTACGCGTCCGTTGGGAGCGCGACCGCGCCCGCGGGGACGGCGGGCGGCGGAGGAAGCGTCCCCGGCGTCGGCACCCGCCCTCGGTCGAGGGTCGCGCGGAGCGCGGCGAGCTCGCCCACCAGCGCGTCGAGGCGCTGGGCGAGGTCGCGGTACCGCTGGAGCCCCTCGGCGTGCTCCGTGGTCAGGCGCTCGTGGACGTCGAGCGAGAGGTCGCCGAGCTTCCGCGAGAGCTCCGTGGCGGGGGGGACGAACGCGTTGAGCAGGTGGAGGAGCCGGCTGTTGAATTCGACCTGGCGGGCGAGCACGAGGGTGATGTACGGCTTCGTGAGGCGCCGGAGGAGCCACTTCGCGACGACGATCGCCCGGCCGATCGCCCGGCGGTGCGACTGGATGACCGGCTCGGCGGCGGTGTCCCAGGCATCGTTCAGGACCGTCAGGTGGTGCTCGACCTCGTCCTTGAGGCCGGGCACGACCTCCGTGACCTCGAGCTCCATCTTGGCGATCCGGCGGACCTCCTCCTCCGAGTAGAAGCCTGAAGCCTTCCGCTCGCGGATGCGCTCCTGGATCTCGGCCATGAGGCGCCCGACGTCCACCCCGCCCCCCTTGGGCTTCTCAGACATCGCTAGCGCCCCCCGCCGTCGGCCAGCCGCCACTCGTGCGGGAGCCGCGCGACCCCGGTGTCCTTCGCGCGGGAGCGGACGGCAAAGGCGTACAGACGGCTGTGGTAGTCGTAGGGGTGCCCGTCGCGCGCGTGCACCGCGACGTCGACCAGGTACTCCCCGTCGATCAGGTCGAGGTGGTGGATGTGGACCGCGACCCGGCCCTCGCCCTCGAGCTTGCCGAAGGCGAGCCCGTCGATGGCGGTGTTCGTGCCGTAGCAGCAGACCCCGTCCTTCCGGAAGACGCCGACGCCGAAGACGGGGTCCTCGACGGGCCGGTGAGCGCGGTAGGCCAGCTCGATCGCGCACGGCTCGCCCGCCTCGTAGAGGTAGCGCTCCTCGCCGGCCTGGTCGACGAGCCGAACTCGCGTCAGCTCGATCTCGCGGCTCCCCCAGCGCCGGGCCGTGCCGGCGGCCGCCGCCGCTTCCGCCGCGCGGTGCTCGACGCCGAGGGCCTGGGCTTCCTCCCGCGCCACGTGGTACAGGTACCGGTCGATGACTTCGCGGGCCCCCCCGTGGGCCTCCACGCGCCCGCGGTGGAGCCAGGCGGCCTCGTCGCAGAGGCGCTCGATCGAGCCGAGGTCGTGGGAGACGAAGACGATCGTCTTGCCGTTGGCCTTGAACTCCTGGATGCGTCCGACGCACTTGTGCTGGAACGCCTCGTCGCCGACCGCCAGCACCTCGTCGATCAGGAGGATGTCGGGATCCACGGTGACGGCGATGGCGAAGCCGAGCCGCATGTACATCCCGGAGGAGTAGGTCTTCACGGGGTTGTCGATGAACTCGGCGAGTCCGGCGAAGGCGACGATGTCGTCGAAGCGCTCGCGGATCTCCGTCCGGGACAGCCCCAGGAGGATGCCGTTGACGTGGATGTTCTCGCGCCCGGTGAACTCGGGGTGGAACCCCGCACCCAGCTCGATGAGGGCGGACACGCGCCCCGCTACGTCGACGGCGCCGCTCGTCGGCTTCAGGATGCCGCCCACGAGCTTCAGGAGCGTGGACTTCCCCGAGCCGTTCGAGCCGATGACGCCAACCATGCGCCCGCGAGGGATCTCGAGCGTCACGTCCCGCAGGGCCCACAGCTCCTCCCCCGTGAAGAGGCCCACGCGGCCCCCGCGGAGGAAGAGGTCCTTGACAGTGGAGATCTGGCGGCCCCGGTGGAGCCGGAAGCGCTTGGAGACGCCGCGGAGGGAGACTGCGGGGCGGTCGGGCATGGAGTCGCTCAGACCTCCTCCGCCAGGCTATCGCGCAGGCGGTCGAAGATCCAGTACCCGCCGCCGAGCGCGACCGCCGCGGCGACGGTCACCATGCCGAGGTGGATCCAGTGCGGCTCCCGACCGAAGAAGAGGACGTTCTGGTAGCTCTGGACCAGCCCCGCGATCGGGTTCAGGAAGTACAGCGGCCGGAGCGGGATCGTCACCCCCTCGCCCACCGGCAGCGTGACGGGGACCGTCGAGACCGGATAGAGGATCGGCGAGAGGAAGAAGAGGAGGACGAGCCCGTTCGCCAGGATCTGCTCGACGTCGCGGAGGTGCACGTTCAGCGCGGCGAGCGGAAGCGCCAGCCCGACCGTCAGGAGAAGCTGCAGCGCGATGATGACGGGCAGGAAGGCCAGCCAGGGGCCGGGCCGGATGCCGAACGCGAGCAGGAACAGGAACAGCAGCGGGAGGGAAAGCAGCATGTTCGCGAGGTTCGACAGCACGCAGACCACCGGGAGGATCTCGGCCGGGAAGAGGACCCGCTTCACGAGCGCGCCCGAGCCGACGATCGCCCCGGCCGCGTGTCCGAGGGACGAGGTGAACCAGAGCCAGGGGAGCAGCCCCGTGAAGAGGAAGACCGCGTAGTTCTCCATGGGCATCCGGAGGTAGACGGCGAAGACGAGCACGTAGACGAGCATGAGCAGCAGCGGGTTCAGGAACGACCAGAGGAAGCCGAGCACCGACCCGCGGTACCGGGCGCGGAGCTCGCGCAGGACGAGCGTCGCGACCAGCACCCGGAACCGGTAGAGATCCGCGAGGCGGGGTCCCATGGCCCTCCTATTCTACCGCGCGGGCCCGCGCCGCCCCGCCGACGCCGTTCGCCTCCCGACGGACGGGGCCGTGAATCCTAGACCCTGGCCCGCCAGTCGGCGAGCACGTCCGCGAGGCTCTGCTCCAGGGGGATTCGCGGGGCCCAGCCGGTCAGCGCGCGGAGGCGTCCCGCGTCGCCGAGGAGGAGCGGGAGGTCGATCGGGCGGACGCGCTCCGTGCTGACGCGCACCTCCATCGGGCAGGCCGCGAGCGCGCGGAAGCGCTCGACCACCTCCCGGATCGCGATCGCGCGCCCCGACGCGGCGTTGTAGACCGTCCCGGGGGCGGCCCGCTCGAGGAGGAGCCAGTAGGCGCGGACCATGTCGCGCACGTCCGTGAAGTCGCGGCGGGTCTCGACCCGGCCGACCTCGAGGACGGGCTCCTTCAGGCCCTTCTCGATCGCCGCGACCTGACGGGCCATGTCGCTCCAGACGAAGCCCGGCCCCTGCCGCGGCCCGACGTGGTTGAAGGCGCGGACGACGACGATGGGGAGCTGCTCCGCCCGAGCGTAGTAGCCGGCGTAGAGCTCCTGGCACGCCTTCGAGAGCGCATACGGGGAGACGGGACACGGGGGTTGCGTCTCGCCGATCGGCTGGGCGGCCTCGGGGACCGGACCGTACACCTCGGCCGAGGAGACGAGGAGGCAGGGCACCGCATGGGCCCGGAGGCCCTCGAGGAGCTGGAAGGTGCCGTCGAGGTTCGCCCGGAGCACCTCCGCGCGTCGCTGCCAGGAGCTCCCGACGACGCTCACGCCCGCCAGATGGAACACGCGATCCGGCCGGGTCTCGTGGAGGACGCGCGCCGCCCCCCCGGGCTCGGTGAGATCGCACGGCACGGTCTCGACCTTGCCGCGGATGCCGGCGAGGTTGTCCTCGGGCGAGCCGGGCAGGACCGTGCCGACGACAGTGGCGCCCTCCTCGAGCGCCAGCTCGGCGAGGTGGCTACCGGCGAAGCCGGCGATCCCGGTGATGAGAGCCTTCATGGCGTCGGGGATGGTTTCCGCCCGCCGGGCCGAGAAGCGAGCAGCCCCAACCGGAGGGACGGGACGCCCGCGAGGCCGCAGGCCGAGCGCGTCCCGGCGAGCTGGAGGACGCAGGGAGGAGGCCCGCCGAGGCGTACGACCCGGCCGGCCTTCGGCCGGACCGGGTACCCCGCAAAGGTATGGCGGGGCGACGACCCCGCCGGAGGGGCGGGACGCCCGCGAGGCCGCAGGCCGAGCGCGTCCCGGCGAGCTGGAGGACGCCGGGATGCGACGCTTGTCGGCACGGCGCTAGACCCTCTGCCGCCAGTACTCGAGCAGATCCTTCAGCGTCACCTCGAAGGGGATCGTCGGCTCCCACCCCGTCAGGCGCCGGAACTTCGAGCAGTCGCCGAGGAGCAGGAGCACGTCCGACGGCCGCTTCCGCGCCGGGTCGTCGCGGACTTCCACCCGCACCTGCGCGTGGCCGAGCAGGATGTCGAGCACGTTCCGGATCGTGTGGCCGCGGCCCGAGCAGAGGTTGTACACCTCGCCCGGCTCGCCCCGCTCCAGCGCCAGCCAGTAGGCGCGGACCATGTCCCGGACGTCCGTGAAGTCGCGCAGGGCGTCCAGGTTCCCGACCGAGACGACGGGCTCCCGGAGCCCTTTCTCGATCTCCGCGAGCTGGCGCGCGAAGTTCGAGGTGACGAAGACCTCGCCCCGGCGGGGGCCGGTGTGGTTGAAGCCACGGGTCCGCACGGTGTGGAGCCGGTAGCTCTGCCAGTACTGGTACGCGAGCAGGTCCTGGGCGACTTTCGACACCGCGTAGGGCGACAGCGGCCGGAGGGGGTTCTCCTCGCGGATCGGGACCTCCTCCGGCTTGACGAGCCCGTACTCCTCGCTCGAGCCCGCCACGTGGACGCGCGCCCCGAGGTCGAGGTCCCGCGCCGCCTCGAACAGGTTGACCTGGCACATCACGTTCGTCGCCAGGGTTTCGGCCGGGATCAGCCAGGAGCTCGGCACGTAGCTCTGGGCCGCCAGGTGGAAGACGCGCTCCGGCCGGACCCGCGCCAGCATCCGGCGCGTGGCCGCAGCGTCGCGCAGGTCGCACTCCACGAGGCGCAAGCGGCCGCGCAGATGCTCGACGTTGTCCATCCGGCTCCGCCAGCGGTGGGTGCCGTAGACCTCGACATCCCCCCGGCCGACGAGATGGTCCGCCAGGTGGCTCCCGACGAAGCCGGTCACGCCGGTGATCAGGACTCTCATCCGGGGTCTCCTTCGAAGAACGCGCGGATCGTTGCAGTCACCGCGTCGACCTCGGCGTCCTCGAGCTCGGGGAAGCAGGGCAGCGACAGGACCTCCTGCGAGGCTACCCACGCCGCCGGGAAGGCCGCGGCCTCGTACCCCAGCGCCCGGAACGCCGGCTGCCCCGGGATGGGGTGCGGGTAGTGGCACGCGGTGCCGATCCCCGCCGCCCCGAGGTGCTTGGCGAGCGCGTCGCGCCGCGGCGTGCGGATCGTGTACTGGTGGAAGACGTGGCGAGCGCCGGGGGGCTCCGGCGGCAGGCGCACGGGGCACCCGGCGAGCCCGGCCGCGTAGCGGGCCGCGATGCGCCGTCGGGCCTCCGTCCACTCCCCGACGTGGCGGAGCTTCACCCGGAGGATGGCGGCCTGGAGCTCGTCGAGCCGGCTCGTCCAGCCGAGCTCGACGTGGTCGTACTTCTGGGCCTGGCCGTGGTTCCGCAGGCGGCGCACGCGCGCGGCGAGGTCGCCGTCGCCCGTCGTCATGAGCCCGGCGTCGCCGTAGGCGGCGAGCGCCTTCGTCGGGTAGAAGCTGAACGCGGCGGCGCGTCCGAGGCCGCCCACGGGGCGGCCGTCGAGCGTCGCGCCGAAGGCCTGGGCCGCGTCCTCGACCAGGGCGAGCCCCCGCGCCTCCGCCAGCGCCCGGAGCGGCCCCATCGGCGCCGGCAGCCCGAAGAGATGCACGGTGACGATCGCGCGCGTGCGGGGCGTGAGGACCACCGCGGCGGTCTCGGCCGTGAGCGTCAGCGTCATCGGGTCCACGTCGGCGAAGACCGGGCGGGCGCCGAGCTGGAGCACCGCGGTCGCCGAGGCGACGAACGAGAACGCGGGGGTGACGACCTCGTCGCCGGTGCCGATTCCCAGGGCCGCCAGCGTGAGCTTGAGCGCGTCGGAGCCCGTCCCGAGCCCGACCGCGTGCGGGACGCCGACGGCAGCGGCGCACGCCGTCTCGAGCGCCTCGCCCTCGGGGCCGAGGATGAACTGGCCACGCCGCAGCACCCGCCGGAGCGCCGCCTCGATCTCCGGCTCGATGCGGGCGTACTGGCGCGTGAGGTCGAACTGCGGGACCCTCATTGCGCGCCGAAGACCCGCCCGAACCCGTAGTGGCCGAGCTCCAGGAGGTTGATGGTGATGTGGAACTCGTCCTCGTTGGTCCGGTCCACGAGCGCCACCGTGACGGCCCAGCACTGCTCGCGGAAGTCCACCTCCAGCCGATTCTCGATGACGGTCCCGGTCTCCACGTCGTAGTTGGTCGAGAACCGCGCGCCCCACCGCTGGCCAAGCTTGGCCCGGATCGTGCCCTGGATGAACCGGAGTTCGCCGTCCCGCCCGTGCCGCGTGCCGAACGTCACGCCCCAGTCCGCCGCGTCGTAGGCGAGGTCGGTCGTGGCGCTCGTGAGCTGCCACTCGTAGGGATCGACGGAGGCGGTCCCGCGGAACCGCACGCCGAAGAGCGGCTCGAAGATGAGGTCGGTCTGGATGCTGGACAGCCGGTTGACCTTGGTGGCCGTGGGCGCCGGGGTCGGGACCGGCTCGGTACCCGGCGCGGGCTCGGGAGGCGCGAGGATTCCGACGGGCTCGGTGGAGCCGACGGTGCGCGGCTCCGTGAGACTCCAGGTCTGGCTGAGCGTCAGGCGCAGCAGTTCCCAGACTCGACCCGGCCGATCATCCGTCCCCACCGCCCGCCCCTTGACGCGGTTCGTCAGCGAGTACGTCAGCGAATTCGTGGGGAAGATCCGGTCGATGCCGTCGAACTGCGGGAGGCTCGTCTGGCTGTCCTGGGAGACGTAGTTGTAGCTCACCCGCGGCTCGACGAGGTGCTGGAGGCGCTGGATGCCGAGCAGGCCGTCCAGCTCGAAGACCCGGTAGGCGCGCGCCTCGAGGTCCATCCCGGCCTCGAGGAGGGTCCGGTCGTGCAGCTCGCTCTCGGTGTCCTCGACGACGAAGCCGCTGTCGACCTTCGTGCCGACGACCGTGGTATCGTACACGGTCTCGCGGAAGCCGACCCGCGGCGTCAGCGTGAAGAGGCCGTCCGGCGAGACCGGGTAGGAGAGCCGCGGGTGGAGGTCGAGCCGCTGGCCCTCGGAGCCGACGTCCCGGACGAAGTTCACGTACGAGCTCTCGAACTCATAGAGGAGTCCCGGCAGCCAGGGGATCGGCTGCTGGAACGCGTTGAGCCGGATCTCGGGGAGCCGCAGGAGCTCGATGGCCGCGGGAGTCGTCAGGTCCTCGTACGTAAAGAGGCGGGCCACGAGGTTCCACTTCTCCCAGCGCTGGGTCAGCGTCAGGTTGGACTCGAGCCGCTGGCGGCTGCGCTCGTCGAGGGTGTTCCCGAACTCGCTGAAGTACTGGTCGTCGCTGACCAGCGCGACATCGGCCTTGAGCGTGAGCCGGGGGGTGATCTGCTCCTCGTGCCGGAACCCGATGACCCAGCGCTCCCGGTCCTGCTCGGTGTCCTGGAGCCAGAACCCCTCGAGCTCGCCGCGGGAGCCTTCCGTGCGGACGTAGCGGTAGGCGCCGCCCAGCCCGAACCCCCGCTTCTCGTACCAGGTCGGGACCACCAGGAGGTCCTGGCTGTCGCTGATGGCCCAGAAGAACGGCTGCCGGACCGTGAACCCCTTGGTGTTGCTCGAGCCGAAGGTGGGGGTCAGGAAGCCCGTGTGGCGGTCCTTCCTGAGGTTCGCCGCGAAGACGGGGATGAACGGGACGAGCGGGAGCTTCCAGACCCAGAACGAGGCGTTCGTCCCCCAGATCCAGTCATCGAGGTACGCGGTCGCCTGGCCCCAGCGGACGTGCCACGCGGGCGTCTCGGCCTCGCACGTGGTGAACCACCCGCCCGTGAGGCGGTAGGCCTTCTCGCCGAAGCGCTCCATGCGGTCCCCGCGGAAAAAGAAGTGGGGCTCGGCGAACCCCTCGGCCCGGTAGATGATGCCCGTCCCGGTCCGGAAGTTGTACTCGAGCCGCTCGCCGAGGAGCCGGTCCCGCCCGTCGAAGAAGGCGACGCGGCCGACGGCCACGGCCTCGCCGGTCTCGGTGTTGACCTCGACCCGGTCGGCTTCGAGCCGCGTGTCCCCCTGCTCGACCTCGACGCGCCCCTCGGCGATTAGGAGCCGCTCGCGCTCCAGGTGCTCGATGCGGTCCGCGAAGACGGTGACGGGGGTCTCGGCGTCGAGGGTGACCTCCCGGCGCTCCTGCGCGAGCGCGAGGCCAGGGGCGATGAGCATCCAGCCGAGCACGACCCAGCCCAGGTGGATCCGGGGCACGAACCTCCCCCTAAGTATGTGCGGCGCTTCACCATAACACGCGGATCGCGGGCCGGCAACGGGACGGGGGCCCCAGCCAGATCTCACTCGGGCGCGCCGGGCTCGGAACGTGTACCACGCATGACCGCGCGCGTCTGCAGAACCCGGACAGCGTTGCTGAACTCGGAGGTTTTTCTCCGCCCCTCCGCGCGCTCTGTACACGGCACCCGCGGGGCTGCCTCTCGTCAAGGCTTGGCGGTCAACACGTTCTCCCGGCGAGTGAGCAGCACGCCGTTCCTGGCCTGCGTGATCACCTCGCGCGCACCATGCCGATCCCCGGCAGATAATGGCGCTCCGCCGACAGGTCGAGCCGCGGCGAGGGCTGCTCCATCAACACCACATACCCCGGCGCCTCCCCGGCGGGACCCTTGATCGGGACCCGCCCCCACATCCGCCACCGCTGAGTGTACGACTTGTCCTCCGGCTCGAAGGACCACTCCCGAGGCGTCTTGAACGGCCACGGCCAGATGGGATGGGGCGGGTTGAAGACACTCTCGTCGCCACCGCTCCGGATCTTGGCGATGACCAGCCCGGCGTCGGTCAGCCGCCACCATTCCTCCTCCACCAGCTCGTTGTTGCGACGGTTCTCGACGTGGGTCCCGACGCTGTCCGCTTTCGTCGCCATCCTGGTCGTGGATGCCCTGAGTTTCCCGTCGGCATCGAGCTTCATGCCCTCCGGTAACCTCGGCCGGATGTTCCGCCCGAACTCCTGGGTGAAGGCGTAGCGCCACGCTGTCCCCGGGTTCAGCGGGAGCAGGGCGTTCGGCTCCGTGACTTCGGGCGCGGCGATCGGCGCGATGCTGAACTCGGCGGATTTCCAAGGCTTGCCACCGGCGGTGATCTCGAGTCGGTACTTTCCTGTCGGAAGTCCCTCGGGATGGTTCACGCGCACTGCAGCCCGGTCCTTGCCCCTCAGATCCATGTCGATCTTCTTGATCACGGAATTCGGCCGCGTGCCGCGAACATCCACCGCCATCCATGTCGCGGTCATGGTCGGATGGGCCTCGCCGCTTCCGAGGCGAACGACCGCGGTGATCTCCTTCGTCGTCCCGGCGGGAAAGACCTTCGTCGGATAGACGGAAGAGTAATCCGCTGCCTCGGCGAGGCAGGTCTCGAGAGAAGCTCCGGGCCTGGGTTGGGCCCCAGCCGGACCGGCCACGCCGAGGATCAGCACCCACAGCCACGCGCGTTTCATTGGCGCTCTCTCCTTCCGGGATCTCCCACCTGACGTGAGGGTAGCCGAGGCGAGGACAGACGCACAAGGGGTCAGGGAGACAGACCGGGGCCCGCGCCGACGGACTCGCGTGCGTGGGAGGGCGAGGGGCCGCTCACGGCGGGGTCACGAGCACCGCGCGCGATCGGCCGCGCGCGCGCCTCACTTCGCCCCGGGCTCGGCGGCGAAGAGGTCCCCGGTCGGCGGCCGGCCGAGGGCCTCGGGGTACGCAGCCGCCGCGAGCCCGAGGAGCCGCTTGAGGTCGAGCGCGTTCTGGGTCGGGTAGTCCAGGTTGTTGTTGTTGAACTTGACCGCGACCCGCCGCGCGTGGCCGCCGAACGCGCGGGCGCGGCGCGTGATCGCCTGGAGCTCCTCGGGACCGTAGAGGTAGTCGTACTTCTCGGCGACGGTCGGTTCCTTGCCCGCGAGCTGGGCGAGCCAGCCCCGGACGTTCTGGCCGTGGAGGCGGAAGACGACCCAGCCGGGGACGGTCGCCGCGGGGATGAACGGTTGCCAGGGGGCGTCCACGCAGACGAAGATGAGCCCCTGGTCGGCCAGGAAGCGCAGCAGCTCGTCCGTGCGCTCGGGGACCCAGCTCGCGTTGCGGAACTCGACGGCGACGGCCCAGCCGGGCAGTCGGCGCGGGAGCGAGGCGAGGTAGTCGAGCGTCGTGTCGTTGTACCGGACCCACGGGGCGAGCTGGAAGAGGACGTAGCCGAGCTTCCCCGCGTCGGCGAGCGGGGCCAGGCCCTCGCGGAAGAGCTCGAAGCAGCGGTCGAGGGCCTCGGCGGGGAAGCGGTCGCGGTCCACCTCGCCCCGCCGCGTGAGCGGCACGTCCTCGGGGAGCATCGCCTGGAGGTCCGCCGGCAGCGTGTCGGCCCGCGGGTGGTGGCCGGTCATCAGGCTGTAGGCCTTGACCTGGAAGAGGAACCCCGGGGGTGTGCGCTGGACCCAGAGGGTCGCGGTCCGGGGCGCGGGCAAGGCGTAGTAGGTCGCGTTCACCTCGACGCAGTCGAAGAAGCGCGCGTACCAGCGGAGGCGCCCCTCGGCGGACATGGAGGGACGCGGGTAGAAGCGCCCGGAGGCGATCAGCGAGCGGTCGAGCCAGGACGCGCACCCGACCCGGTACTCCGTGGGCCCGGGCGCCGCGGGGGCGAGGATGAGCGGGGTGTCGGGGTCGGGAAACGCGGGCACGGAGCGGGAGCGGGGAGCTACGCGATCCCCCGGGCCTGGAGCCAGCGGAGCGCGTCCGCGACCAGGAAGAGCGAGCCCGCGACGCAGACGAGGTCCGCGGCCGGGTCGGCGAGGGCGAGCTCCAGCGCCCCCGCCGCGTCGGGTGCGCAGCGCGTCTCCGCCTCGACCGGCGGCAGCGCGGCCCGGAGCTCCTCCGGCGGGGTCGCCCGCGGATTCGCGGCTGCCGTGAGGACGACGCGCCGCGCCAGTGGGACCAGCGCCTTCAGGACCCCCGCGCGGTCCTTGTCGGCCGAGATCCCGAGGACGAGCGTGAGACGCCCACCCGGGAAGAGCCGGGAGAGCGACTCGGCGAGCGCTGTCGCCCCGGCGGGGTTGTGGGCGCCGTCGAGGACGATCGTCGGCCGGCCCGGCACCCCCTCGATCACCTGAAAGCGCCCGGGCCAGCGCACGGCCGCGCAGCCTGCGCGGGCGGCCGGCTCGGGCACGGCGACATCCGTCGCCTGGGCGAACGCCCGGACCGCCCCGACGGCGAGCGCCGCGTTCGCGGGCTGGTAGAGGCCGGGGAGCGCCACCGCGAGGTCTTTCACGACCCAGCCGGGCCCGTGCAGCGAGAGCCGGTGGCCGCGCAGGTCCGAGCCGAGCACCTCGACGACGAGGTCGCGCCCTTCGACGACGAGCGGCACGCCGCTCGCGCGGCAGTGGGCCTCGATCACGGCCATCGCCTCGGGCGCCTGCGCGGCGGAGAGCGCCACGCCGCCCCGGATGATCGCGGCCTTCTCGGCGGCGATCTCCGCGAGGCGGCTCCCCAGGTACTCCTGGTGGTCGTGCGCGATGCGGCTCAGGACCGAGACGAGCGGCGTGCCCACGTTCGTCGCGTCCCACCGGCCGCCCAGCCCGACCTCGACGACCGCTGCCTCCACGCCCGCGTCGCGGAAGGCGGCCAGCGCGACGGCGGTCATCGCCTCGAAGAAGGTGACGCCGCCCTCGAGCCGGGGCCCGAGGCGCGCGGCCTGGCGCGCGAGCTCGTCGGGCGGGATCGCGGCGCCCCCGATCCGAATGCGCTCGCGGAGGTCGAGGAGGTGCGGCGAGGTGTAGAGGCCCGTGCGGAGCCCGGCCGCGCGCAGGATCGCCTCCGCCATGGCGCACACCGAGCCCTTGCCGTTGGTTCCGCCGACGTGCAGGATGCGCAGCGCGGTCTCGGGGTGGCCGAGGTCCGCGAGGAGCGCCTGGATCCGCTCGAGGCCCGGCCGCATGCCGGCGCGCTCGAAGGGCTGGAGGGCGAGGAGGCGCCCGACGGCGGCGTCGGGCCTCATGGCACCGGGGCTTCGGCCGTCTCGGCGAAGAAGGCGAGCAGGCGCCGCAGGGTCTCCCGCAGCTCCTTCCGCTCGACCACGAGGTCGATCATGCCGTGCTCGAGGAGGAACTCCGCGCGCTGGAACCCCTCGGGCAGGGGCTGCCGGATCGTCTCCTGGATCACCCGTGGTCCCGCGAACCCGATGAGCGCCTTGGGCTCCGCGAGGATCACGTCGCCGAGCATGGCGAAGGAGGCCGTCACCCCGCCGGTCGTCGGGTCGGCGAGCAGGGCGAAGTAGGGCACGCGCTCCTCGACGAGGCGCCGGAGCGCCGCCGAGGTCTTCGCCATCTGCATGAGCGAGAGCACGCCCTCCTGCATCCGCGCCCCGCCGGAGCACGTGACGATCAAGAGCGGCGTGCGCTTGCGCGCGGCCAGCTCGATGGCGCGGGTGATCTTCTCCCCGACCACCGATGCCATGCTCCCGCCCATGAACGCGAACTCGAAGACGCAGATCACCACCGGGAACCCGCCGATCCGGCCCAGCCCCGAGATGACCGCGTCCTCGGTCCCGAGCTTCTCCCGCGCGGCCCGCAGCCGGTCCCGGTAGCGCCCGCGGTTGTCCTTGAAGCCGAGCGGGTCCTGTGAGCGGAGGCCGGCGTCCCGCTCCTCGAAGGAGCCCGGGTCGAGGAGGAGGGCGAGGCGCTCCCGCGCGGGGAGCCGGAACGGCGTGCCGCAGCGCGGGCAGGTCCTGGCGAGCTTCTCGACGTCCGCGCGGTAGACGATCTCCCGGCAGGCGTCGCACTTGACCCAGAGCCCCTCCTTGATGACGACCTTCTTGTCCTTCTTGCCGAACAGCCAGGCCATACGGGAATTCTACTCCCGCGCCGCCGCGGCCGGCCTGGCACCGTTCCGGGTCGCGGCCTTCAGGGCCGCGATGAAGTCGCCGACTTTGCGCACCAGCGCCGGATCGCCGTGCAGCGCCTCGATCTGGCGCACGATCGCGCTCCCCACGATCGCCCCGTCCGCGTGGCGGACGACCTCGGCGACGTGCGCCGGAGTCGAGATGCCGAAGCCGACGCAGATCGGCTTCGTCGTCACCGCCCGGAGATCGCGGATCAGCCGGACGAGGTTCGGGGGGAGCTCGGCCCGCTCCCCCGTGATCCCCGTGAGCGCGACGAGGTAGATGAAGCCGCGGCTCTCGCGCGCGATCCGGCGGAGCCGGGCGGGCCCGCTCGTCGGTGCCGCGAGCTGGACGAGGTCGAGCCCGGCCGAGGCCGCCGCGCGGGCGAGGGGCCGGCTCTCCTCCAGGGGCACGTCGGGAACGATGAGCCCCGCGAACCCGGCCCGCGCGAGGTCGCGGGTCGCGGCGTCGAGCCCGTAGCGGTGGAGCGGGTTCAGGTAGGTCATGAGGACGAGCGGCGGCGCCACCTGGCCCCGCAGCGGCGCGACGACCGCGAGGAGCTTGGCGAGGCTCGCCCCGCCGGCGAGCGCCCGCTCGCCGGCGCGCTGGATCGTCGGGCCGTCGGCCAGCGGGTCCGAGAACGGGAGGCCGAGCTCGATCAGGTCCGCGCCGCGCGCCGCCGCCTCCTCGACGAGCTGCCGGGTGCCCTCGAGGCTCGGGTCCCCGGCCGTGAAGTACGGGATGAGGGCGCGCTGGCCCTCGGCCCGGAGCCGGGCGAAGGTGGCCTCAATGCGCCCCAAGGTCATCTCCCAACAGCCGCCGCGCCGCGTCCACGTCCTTGTCGCCGCGGCCGGAGAGCCCGATGACCATGCGGGCCCGCCGCGGGAGACTCCCCGCGAGGCGCGTCGCGTACGCGACGGCGTGCGCCGACTCGAGCGCGGGGATGAGCCCCTCGAGCCGGGCGAGGAGGGCGAACGCCTCGAGCGCCTCCTTGTCGGTGACGGCCGCGTACTCGGCCCGGCCCGTCTCCTTGAGCCACGCGTGCTCGGGCCCGACGCCCGGGTAGTCGAGGCCGGCCGAGACCGAGTGGGCGGGGCGCACCTGGCCGTCCTCGTCCTGGAGCAGGTACGAGCGGCTCCCGTGCAGGATCCCGGGGCTCCCGGCCGTGAGCGGGGCGGCGTGGCGCCCGCTCTCGAGGCCCTCGCCGGCCGCTTCCACGCCGACCAGGCGGACGCGCGGGTCGTCGACGAAGGCGTGGAAGAGCCCGAGGGCGTTCGAGCCGCCGCCGACGCAGGCGACCAGGACGTCGGGCGGGCCGCCCGGGAGCTGGCGGCGGACCTCGCGGCCGATGACCGACTGGAGGTCGCGGACCATCATCGGGTACGGGTGCGGCCCCGCCGTCGAGCCGATGCAGTAGTACGTCGTCAGGACGTTCGTGACCCAGTCGCGCAGGGCCTCGTTCATCGCGTCCTTGAGCGTGCGGCTCCCCGACCGCACCGGGATGACGCGCGCCCCGAGGAGCTCCATCCGGAAGACGTTGAGCGCCTGGCGCCCCATGTCCTCCTCGCCCATGTACACCTCGCACGCGAGGCCGAGGAGCGCCGCGACCGTCGCGGTGGCGACGCCGTGCTGGCCCGCCCCCGTCTCGGCGATGATCCGCGGCTTGCCCATGCGGACCGCGAGCAGGCCCTGGCCGAGCGTGTTGTTGATCTTGTGGGCGCCGGTGTGGCAGAGGTCCTCGCGCTTGAGGTAGATCTGCGCCCCGCCGGCATGCTCGGTGAGCCGGGCGGCGAAGGTGAGGGGGGTCGGGCGCCCCACGTAGCGCCGCCCGAGGTCGTCGAGCTGCCGGCGGAAGGCCGGGTCGCGGCGCGCGGCCCGGTAGGCCGCCTCCAGCTCGAGGAGGGGCGTCATGAGCGTCTCCGGGACGTAGCGCCCGCCGAAGGGGCCGAAGTGTCCGCTCCGGTCGGGGAGCCGCGAACGCTTACCCACCGCCGCCCTCCGCCGCGAGGGCGTCCGCGACCGCGCGCGCCGCGCGGAGGAAGCGGCGCACCCTGTCCGGGTCCTTCCGCCCGGGCGCCGCCTCGACGCCGGAGTTCACGTCCACGCCGTAGGGGCGGGCCACGCGGATCGCCTCGGCCACGCTCTCGGGGGTGAGTCCGCCCGAGAGCACGATGCGGGCGCGCCGCGCGGCTTCGCGCGCGAGGGTCCAGGAGATCGGCGGCCGGGCCTCGCCCTCGCTCCACCGGGCCGGGCTGTCGAGGAGGAAGGCAGCCGGCTTGTAGCGGTCGAGGAGGTCGAGGTCGGCTGCCGCGGCGACCTTGACGGTCTTGAGGACCGGCAGTCCGAGGCTCGCCACCACCTCCGGCGACTCCTGGCCGTGGAGCTGCGCGGCGGCGAGGCCGCACTCGCGGGCGACCGTCCGGACGTGCGCCGGCGGGTGGTCCCAGAAGACGCCGACCGCCGTGACGAACGGCGGGAGCGCGGCGACAATCGCCGCCGCGGCGGCCGGCGTCACGTAGCGCGGCGTCCCCTCGACGAAGATCAGGCCGAGGGCGTCGGCGCCCGCCTCGGCCGCGAGGAGGGCGTCGTCGAGGTTCGTGATCCCGCAGATCTTGACCCGGACCATGTCAAGCCTCCCTCGCCCTTTCAGGGAGAGGGTCGGGGTGAGGGTGAAGCGGGCGCATCGGCCCCCTCACCTTAACCCTCTCCCCCGGCGGGGGAGAGGGAATCCGGCTGGCCGAGCAGCTCCCGCACCTTGGCCGCCGGGTCCCCGCTGCGCGAGAGGGCCTCGCCGACCAGCACGGCGTGGACGCCGGCCGCCGCGACGCGGAGGACGTCGGCGCGGGTGGCGATCCCGCTCTCCGAGACCAGGCGCGCCCCCGAGGGGGCGCGCGGCGCCAGGCGCTCGGTGGTGGCGAGGTCGGCCCGGAAGGTCTTGAGGTCGCGGTTGTTGATCCCGATGAGGCCGGCGCCGAGCCGGGCCGCGCGCTCCAGCTCTCCCTCGTCGTGGACCTCGACGAGCGTCGAGAGGCCGAGCCCCTTCGCCGCCTGGTGGAGGTCGGCGAGCCGCGCGGGCTCGAGGATGCCCACGATCAGGAGGACCGCGTCGGCCCCGTGGGCGCGCGCCTCCCAGAGCTGGTACTCGTCCACGAGGAAATCCTTCTGGAGCAGCGGACAGTCCACGGTCCCCCGGACGGCGGCGAGGTCGGCCAGGCTTCCCTGGAAGTGCGGGTCGGTGAGGACGGACAGGGCCGCCGCGCCGGCGGCGACGTACTCGGGCGCGCGGGGGATCGGATCGAACCCCCGGGCGAGGACCCCGGCCACCGGCGAGGCGCGCTTCAGCTCGGCGAGGAGCCGGACGCGCCCCGGCGCGCGCGGCGTCAGGGCGGCGGCCAGGTCCCGCGGCGGCGGGAGCGGCGCGACGCGCGCCTCGAGCGCGGACCGGGGGACGGCCGCCCGGCGGGCCGTGAGGGCGACGTGCGTGGCGCCGACGATCTCATCGAGCAACCCCACGACACTCTTCGGAGGGGGGCTACGCCCCCCTCCGACGGCCCTTCCGGCAAAGCCGGGCCGTTCGCCCTCCGGCGAACGGCCCGGGCCTGCCTCCCCCCGGGGAAGCCTTGAGCGCGCGCTGCCCAGGCCGTGGTCCGCCACCGACCCGTCGCGACATAGCGATCCAGAGCCTAGTAGTCGCCCCGGGCGGCGCCGTGTCCGGGCAGCTCGAGGGTGACCCGGCGGAGCTGCTCGAGGACGTACTCCCGCGCGGTGCGCGGCGGCGGGAGGTCGCGGGCGAGCCGGCCGCCCTTGATCAGGGGCTTGAGGAGGCTCTCGTACTCGCCTCCGCACGGGCACCGGCTCCGCGGCCGGTGGGCCGGGACGACAGCGGTCTGCCAGCAGGCGCGGCAGCGGTAGACAAGCTTGGACCCCGAGCGCTTCCCGCGCTTGGCCATCGGCTGGCCGTCGATCTCCATGATGTCGAGGGCGAAGTTCAGGACGGGGGCGTTGGCGATCGCGGTCCCCACCCCGTAGGCGTCCACGAGCGGGTTGAGCCGCGCCATCTCGTACTCGTCGATGCCGCCCGAGGCGATCAGCTTGACGTGGTCGAAGCCGCGGTAGTCGAGCTCCCAGCGCACCTCCTCGAGGATCCGGTAGAAGTCCCCGCGCCGGGAGGAGGGCGTGTCGAGGCGGACGGCGTAGAGGTCCCTGCCGAGGGCTTCGGCCACCCGGATCGCCTCGAACTTCTCGTCCTGGAGCGTGTCGATGAGCGCCACGCGCCGGACCTTCGGGTCCACGACCTCGTGGAACGCCCGGAGGGCCTCGACCGTGTCGCCGCACATGAGGACGAGCGCGTGCGGGATCGTGCCCATCGGGTCCGCCTCGATCAGCTCCGCCGCCTTCGTCACGGCCACCCCGTCGCACCCGCCGACGAAGGCATTGCGCTCGATCATGGGCGCGAGCCCCGGGTGCATCCGGCGCGCCCCGAAGCTGATCACCTGGCGCTCGCCCGCCGCCTTCTTGCAGCGGGCGGCCTTGGTCGCGATCCCCGAGGCCTGGCAGAGGAGCCCGAGGAGGGCGGTCTCGTACTCGGCCCACTCGACGTAGACGCCCTCGATCGTGAGGACCGGCTGGTAGGGGCCGAACACGGTCCCCTCGTCCATCGCGGTGACGTCCACCGGGAGCCCGGCCAGCAGGTGGGCCACCTCCTCGATGCCGGCCAGGATCCCCCAGGTCCAGTCCGCGGGGAGGCTCTTCAGCCGCACCTCGGCCTTCGCGCGCTTGCGGATCCCGCGGGCCCGGAGGATCTGGACCGTCCGGTTGAAGTAGACGTCGACGACCCGCCCCGCCTTGATCTCCTCCTGGCTGGCGAGGTGGAACGGGGGCCGGTCGGGGGCGGACTTGTCTGCCACGCTCAGCCTTCCCGCCGGGGCTGACGCCCGGGGAGCGCGCGCGGGGGCGCCCAGTCTCCGCCCGCCTCCCGGGGGACGGTGCGCCCCGTGAGAAGGAAGCGATGGGAGACGGTGGCGAACAGGCTCACTGGAGTCTCGCCGCGCCCGCGGGTGGAAAAGTAGCCCCGATTCTCGCAGAAGCCCCCGCGCAAGTCAAGGAAACGGCCGAGATGACTCGCGTTCCCCCCCCTCCCGTCCGGGGCGGGGAGACGGGGCTACATCACGGTCCGCAGGTAGGCGCGGAAGGGCTCGGCGAGGTCGGGCCGCGTGAGCGCCATCTCGACCGTCGCCTTGAGGAACCCGAGCTTGTCGCCGGTGTCGAACCGCCGCCCGCTGAAGCGCACCGCGTAGAGCGGGCGCCGCTCGCGGAGCCGCCGGAGCGCGTCCGTGAGCTGGATCTCCCCGCGGTGGTCGGGCGGGGTCTCGGCCAGGATCGGGAAGAGGTCGGGCGTCAGCACGTAGCGCCCGATGATCGCGAGGTCCGATGGTGCCGCCTCGGGCGCCGGCTTCTCGACCAGGTCCTCGACCAGGTAGACGGAGTCGCCGACCGCGCTGCCGCGGATGACGCCGTAGCGCGAGAGCTCCCCGCGCGGCACCTGCTCGACCGCGAGGACCGGATGGCCCTGGGCCTCGTAGACCGCGAGGAGCTGGGCGATGCAGGGTGGATCGGACACCACGATGTCGTCGCCGAGGAAGACCGCGAACGGCTCCTCGCCGACGATCGGGCGGGCGCACAGGATCGCGTGGCCGAGCCCGAGGGGCTCCTTCTGCCGGATGTAGGAGACGGTGGCGAGGTCGGAGATGGTCTTGATCTGGGCCAGCTCTTCCCACTTCCCCCGCTCCTGGAGGTAGAACTCGAGCTCGACGGCGGCGTCGAAGTGGTCCTCGATCGCCCGCTTGCCGCGGCCCGTGATGATGATCAGACGGTCGAGCCCGGCCGCCACCGCCTCCTCGACCACGTACTGGATCATCGGCTTGTCGACCAGCGGCAGCATCTCCTTCGGCTGGGCCTTGGTCGCGGGCAAGAAGCGCGTCCCGAGGCCGGCGGCAGGGAAGACGGCGGTGCGCACCCTCATGCGGCGGACTCCTTCCGGTTCGTGGCGGCGAAGGGCGCGCGGTCGGTCGCGACGTGGACGACGCGCTGCGGGAACGGGATCCGGATGCCGGCGGCCTCGAGCCCCTCCTTGACACGCCGCCGGAGCTCCAGCTCGAGGGGTCCCTTCTGGGTGGCCTCGACCCGCGCGTGGAGGCGCAGGACGACGTCGGACTCGCCGAAGCGCAGGATCCCCTCGGCCACGGGCGGCTCGAGCACCGGCGCCGGGTGGGCGTCGCGGAAGGCGCGGCCCACGGCCTCGAGGGCCTCGAGCGCCCGGGTCACGTCCTGGTCGTACCCGACGCCGACCTCGACCACGGCGCGACCCCAGCCGGCCGTGTGGTGGCCGAACGCCGTCAGCTCGCCGTTCGGGACGATTCGGAGCTCGCCGGTGAACTTGCGGATCTTCGTGACCCGGAGCCCGACCGCCTCGACGACCCCGACGTGCGGCCCGACCTCGACGACGTCCCCGACCGCGACCAGGTTCTCGAAGAGGATGAAGAACCCGGTGATCACGTCCCGGATCACGCTCTGCGCGCCGAGGCCGACGGCGAGCCCGACCACGCCGGCGGAGACGATCACCGCCCGCACGTCGATGCCGAGCTCCTGCAGGACCACGACCCCGACGATGAACGCGACCAGGTAGCGCGCCACGCTGGACAGGAGCGGGCCGAGGGTCCGCGCCCGCTGGACCCGGGCGCCGTAGTCGGTGGCGCCCTCGAGCGGACGGAGCATCCGGCGGATCAGCCCCGTGACGATCCGGTATGCCGCCCAGCCGAGCACGATCGCGCCGGCGATGGTCGCCATCCGCGCGAACGCGGAGGAGGCCCCTTCGCCGAGCGCGAAGGCCTGCGCGGTGAGCCGGCCGAGCTGGTCGAGGAGCGAGGCCACGCGTCAACCCTCCCGGGAGGGCCTCACGTCCGGCGCCCCCGACCCGCGGGCTCGCTGCCGGAGCCGCCGGATCTCGCGGACGGCCTCCAGGGTGATCAAGTACGTGGCGGTGCCGAGGGCGAGGCCGACGACCGTGGTGCCCACGAAGAGCGGCAGGGAGGCCTCGAACATCATGCGCCAGAGCATCTCCCAGAGGTGGCCCGCGTGCTCGCGGGGGCTCGAGCGGAGGTACGCCGCGGCGGCCTCGGTGAGGGTTCCGAGCCCGGACGAGGAGATGTTGCCGCTCAGGATCGCTTCGCCGAGCTTGAGGCAGAACCCGTAGACGAACGGCGCGAACCACGGCAGGTTGATCCAGGCGCCGGTGACGGTCGCCGCCTTGTTGAGCCGAAAGACGAACGCCGCGGCCAGGGCGAGCAGGGTGTGGAGCCCGTAGAACGGGGTGAAGCCGATGAACACCCCGACCGCCATCCCCCTCGCGAGCCGGACCGGCTCCTCGTCGAGGTGGAGCACGTCGGTCACGTGTTCTCGGAACCGGCGCCAGGAGAAGAGCACGGAGTGAGGGGTCCCCGCTGGGCGCCTTACGAGGGCGACTGGCGCTCCGGGGGCGCCTCCGCGATCGTGACGGGCACGGAGAGCTCCTTGCCCTTGCGCAGGACGCGGAGCGTGACCTGGCGGTCCGCGGGCGCGTCGAGGACCAGGCGCTGCAAGTGCTGGAGGTCCTCCACCAGGATGTCGCCGAAGCGGAGGATGACGTCGCTCGGCAGGAGGCCGGCCTTCTCCGCCGGACCGCCCGACAGCACGCGCGCGACCAGTGCGCCCTTGTCGCCGGGGGCGCCGAGCGCCTGGGCGAGCTCGCGGGTGAGCGGCTCGAGCGACACGCCGAGCCAGCCGCGCGCGACGCGCCCCTTCGCGACGATCGCGCTCGCGACGTTCCGGGCGACGTTGATCGGGATCGCGAAGCCGATCCCCTGGCCGGTCGAGACGATCGCGGTGTTGATGCCGATGACCTCGCCCCGGAAGTTCAGCAGCGGTCCCCCGGAGTTCCCGGGGTTGATCGACGCGTCGGTCTGGATGAAGTTCTCGTAGGGAACGATTCCGACCTCGGAGCGGCCGGTGGCGCTGATGACGCCGACGGTCACCGTCTGCTCGAGGCCGAACGGGCTCCCGATCGCGATCGCCCACTCCCCCACCTGGAGGCGGTCGGAGTCGCCGAGCGGCGCCGCCCGGGCCGCCTCCGTGGTCGGGATCCGGAGGACGGCGAGGTCCGTCTTCGGGTCCAGGCCGACGACCTTCCCGCGCAACTCCGTCTTGTTGTGGAGCCGCACGCTGATCTCGTCGGCGCCCTTGATGACGTGGAGGTTGGTCAGGATGTGGCCCTGGTCGTCGATGATGACGCCGGAGCCCACGCCCGCCCGCTCGCGCTCCCCCGGCGGCATCTGGCCGAAGTACCGGTCGTAGAAGTCCTTGAAGCTCGGGTTGCCGGAGAAGGGCTCGGTGCCGGGGGGGCGCTGCCGCCGGAGGAAGTGCGAGGTGGCGATGTTCACGACCGCCGGCCGCACGCGGTCCGCGACGCGCACGAAGGCCTGCTGCATCTCCTCCGGGGTTGCCGCCGCGGGGCCCGATCGCGCGGGAGCCGTGGTGCCGGGGGTTCGCAGCCCGGCCAGGTAGAGCCCCAGCCCCAGACCGAGCCCGGCCGCGAAGGCCACGAGCACCCCCGCTCCCAACCTGGCGAAAAACCGCGTCATTTGCCCTCCCTGGCCAGAATAACTTGACTTCCCCGGGCCCGCCGCTCAGGATTCGAGGCGGAACCCATCATGTTCACCCTGGGCCGTCGCTACGCCCACGTGCCGCTGGGCGCGCTGCTCCTCCTCCTGCTCGTCGCCACCATCGCCTGGCTCCTCGAGCGGCGCGTGGATGGCGTCTGGGACTCCGCTCTCCGCCTCGCCACGCCCGTCCCGGCGGCCGTCGCGATCGTGCCCGGTCCGGTAGACCCGGCAGTGGCCGCGCCGCCGCCCGCGGTACCGCCACCCGCGGCGACTGCCCCCGCGCCGCCGGTCGAGCCGCCGCCGCTACCGGCCGCGTTCGCTGCGGCCCCCGCCCCGGCGCCGCCGGCGCCCCCGCCCGACGAGCGGTACGCGCTCGAGAGCGGGCCGTTCACCTCCGGCGAGGCGGCCGACCGGCTGGAGGACCAGCTCAACCGGATCGGCTACGCCACGGTCCGCTTCCGGAAGCAGGCGACGATGCGCCTCTTCGTCGTCGCCGCCACCGGCTTCGCTTCCCGCGAGGAAGCCCGGCGCGCAGCCGCCGAGCTGGGTCGCGGGACGGTCATCGAGCCCGGCGACGGCCCCGAGGTGCTGCTCGACCGGCTGCCGTCGCTCGGCGAGGCCGTCGCGGCGGCGCGCCCCCTCCGCGCCCGCGGCTTCGAGGTGCGGGTCGAAGCCGAAACCGGGCCCGCCGTCATCTACCACATCCGATACGGTCAGTTCGGCTCCCAGCCGGCCGCGCAGGCGCGCAGCGAGGAGCTGGCGCTCCTCGGTGTCACGGCCCGCGTCGTCAAGGTCCGCTGAACTCTTCGGAGGGGGGTTCCACCCCCCTCCGACGGGCCTCTTGGCAAAGCCAAGCCGTTCGCTCTTCAGCGAACGGATCGGCCCTGCCTCCCCCCCGGAGCGCTCGTCGGCGCCGACAGAATGCCGCCGCCCGATCAAGCCACGAAGGGCGGGATCGGCGGGGGCTCCAGGAGCTGGGTCTTGACGTCCACGACTCCCGGGATGGTGCGCGCGACCTCGGTGCCCTTCTCCAGCGCGGCCGTCCCCTCGAGTTGGATCACGCCGCGGTCGGCCTCGACGTTGATCCGGTACTTCCGCGTCTCCGGGTGGGCGGCCAGGGCGGACCGCACCCGCGAGGCGAGGGCGCGGTCGCGCACGGCCTGCAGCGACGCCTCCGTGGCGGCCAGCTCCGACCGGCGGAGCAACCCCACGACGAGCTCGACCCCGGCCTCGACCGAGAGCTTCTCGGTGTTGATCACGAGGTCGTAGAGCGCCGGGTCGGCCCAGTCCACGTCGTAGAGGTAGCGCATCCGGCCGAACTTCTGGTGGTCGTTCTCGCGGACCATCTTCGCCGTGGTCCGCGCGTCGACCGTCTCGCCCCTCTGGCCGAAGTCTTTGATGATGCGCTTGACGCGCATGTCGAAGGGGGCCATCACCCGGACACGGAGGACGTGCGGGACGCCCCGGAGGAGGACTTGGCCGCCCCGCCCCATGATTACCACGTTGTCGCCTTCGGCGACGTCCAAGAGCGCGGACTGGAGGATGGTGATGAACTGGCGAGTGTCGGCCTCGAACCACTCGAAGAGCGACGGCTTCGTCTCGTCGAGCGGGGTGAGCTTCGCCTCGTCCACCCCGTACTTCTGGGCGGCCTGCGAGATCATGTCCTGGTCCACGTACCGGTACCGGAGTCGCTCGGCGAGCATGGGCCCGATCTCCGAGCCGCCGGCGCCCATTTCGTGGGAGATCGTCACGATGGCCATGGGCACACCTCCCCCCGGCCCGAGGCCGGGTCAGTCCTCTTCCACCACCTCAAACTCCTCCCCCGGCGCCCCGCAGCGGGGGCAGCGCTCGGGAGGAGTCGTCCCCGGATGGATATGACCGCACCGCAGGCATCGGCAGATGAGCTGCACGGGGACTCCGACGAAGGCCACCCCCATTCTAGCCGATCCGGCCGGGCGGGGAGAAGTGGCGGGGAAATGGGGGGCGCACGTCAGGGTTGTGAGGGAGGCGGACGATGCGGGTTGCGTCTTGGTGGTCCTACGGCTATATTAGCCGTAGGAGGTGCCCA
>Ga0137796_10000092_pt1 | contig 53826 bp, 46 predicted proteins | sample OV2TP3_FD_97704 | JGI IMG/M metagenome (GOLD analysis project Ga0137796, IMG submission 97704) | reverse complement strand
AACGGCGCGGTTGCCGGGTCCACCACCTGCGCCAGATACGCCTCAAGCTGTCCCATCTCCTTCAGCCGGGCATACATCCCGACCAGCGCCCCGCAGTTGTCGCAGTAGCGGTCCCAATCATCATGGACGGTCCCGCAGGCGTCACAGTGGGGAGGCTCGTAGCCCTCGTAAGGCTCAGGGTCAGGCCCATACAGGTCAGGCATGGACGGCCTCCCTTCGGCGCTCCCGGCGCTCACCTTTCACCAGGTCGTAGTCACGAGCGTTGCCGCAGTCCGGGCACTCGAACCGCTTGACGATCTGCCCGAAGGCCGTCTTGAACGTACCCAGCGCCATTGTCCCGCCGCAGCACTCGCACGGCCTCAGTTGAGCAACCCACCATGCATGCTTGCACCGTCCGGCGTAGCTGCCGCCGTCCCGCCTGTGGGCGTCCGGGCAGTCGCAGAGGAAGTCAACGACGTAGTAGGCCGTCCCGTCCGGCTTGCTGACTTCGGCGCTGCCGTCGCTGTCCAGGCGGAATTGATACCCGTTCTCGACAGCATAGGCCAGCGCCAGCTTGTCGGAGGCGTCGCCGGGGTTGAAGGAAACGGGCTTGACTTGGGGGGAAGAATTGCCTATCATAAAGATAGCCTCCTGAAAAGGAGTCTGAAGCTTTCGGCCTATCGGTTCAGCTTTGCGGGCGATCCGATGGGCCGATTTATTTTGCCTTCCCCGTCCCTGGGGTCCGTGTCCTGTCCCTGTCCGCCTGGCCTCCGGGTTACGGGGGTTAGTGCCCGCCACGTCAATACGTGATAACCCTTGCCGTGCTATTCCGGGTTGTCTCCGGTCGTCCTACGGGCTGAGGTCTATCGCCCTGTCCTCCCGTAGTCCGCTGTCAAAGAGCGTGGTTCATCGTTCACGTCCTAAATATACAACGTCGGTTTCTATTTGTCAACCGAAATCTTTTGAGAAAATGATTTTTCTTGTTTTTCTTCCGTAAACCGCTTATATTTGAAATCAGAAAGGGGTGATTGACAAATGAATCTGATTTCGACAACAGAGGCAGCAAGGCAAAAGGGAATTTCGAGACAGGCCATAATCAAGGCCGTTGGCCGGGGAGAGATTGACGGCCACAAGGTTTCAACCCGTAGTCTTGTAGTGATCGCCAACAAACGCTTTGAACAGTGGCAACCCTCCGAGCGTCACCAGGATTCAGGCCGCGCTCGGTGGGCCTCCACCAGGTCAGCGAAGAAGGTCCGGCGCACGGCGTAGCCGGGTGCGCTTTCCCCTTGACATCTCCCCCGGCTCTCCCTATCCTATCCCCTGGGGGCCGGGTCCACGCTTCAACCTTGAGGATGTGACATGGCAGACGAATCTCGAACGCCCACAGCTCCCGGCCTGGAGGCCGACATTCGCTCCCTTCGCCAGGACGTGACTCGGCTTATGGTGGACGTGGGCGAAATCAAAGGCATAGTCTCCGGCTTCAGGATGGCCTTCGATCAGATGGATAAACGTTTGGCTGACCTGGCTTCTCAGGTGGACAAACGCTTTGGTGATGTCGATAAACGCTTTTCGACCATTCAGTGGACTTTGGGCCTACTCTTGACGCTTGTAGTCCTGATCCTGGGCAAGCTGTTCTTGAAGTAGCTCCGTCCGCTTCTCCGTCTATCGTGCCCCGGTCAGCCTCGCGCCTGCCGGGGCATCGTCTTTCCTGCCCGCGCTGGCCGTCCCTGCCTTCGCCTGCCGCGCCTTCTGCCTCCGGTCCGCCCTCTTTTTCCGCCTTCCAACCTGACCCCGCTCCTGGGCCGTTTCCGGCCTCCGTGCGCTGCCCTGCTCTTTGAGAGGGTGGTCACCAGCGGCGGGGCTTTCTGGCTTCTTCCTGCATCGCCTTGAGCTGCTGCCTCAGAAACGCCTCGGTGACGGTCAGCCGGCCCTTCTCGTCGGCGTGGAAGGCCGCGCTTCTGGCCGGTGGGGGGACCGCACCCTTGTACATCCGGTCCAGCATCCGCCCGAACAGAGACAGGACGTCCACCTGGTCGTCGTGGACGCCGGCGGGGAACCGGAGCAGCTCTCCCACCAAATCGTCGGTCCAGGGGGCGCCCTTTGGGAAAAAGACCTTGCCCATGCTCATCCGGCCCCGGATGCTCTGCGCCCGGGTCGGCTTGTCCGACGCGCTGGTATAGGGCTCCCGGTGACAATGCACCCGGCGCTCTTGCATGCGCTTGGTCAGGAACGGCCCGATGCTCCTTTCGATCTGGCCGCGCTCCTCGGCCCATTCGACCGGCCTCCACCTGGCCATGAGGTCGATGGCGGTCTCTACCCATACGTCCGGGCTTGCCTGCCCTCTCCACCAATCGAGAACGTACAGGTCGTTGTTGGGATCGACGCCGGCGATGCCGTGCACGGTGAAGTCCCCGCCGCTGGCGGTCACGGCGTAGTCTGAGGCCGCGTAGTGCCTCAGATAAGGCGGGGGCTTGCGCCAATCGTACCAGCGGACCCACTCGCGCCGGAAGTAATCCCCCTCCTCGGCCTGGGGCTCGCCCTGGTAGAGGGCCGTCCAGGACCTGGGGCCGCTGGTGATCGTCAGGGCGGTTCGGATCCGCCCCAGGGCCTCGACGGGGTACCACTCCGGCCAGAGGGGTTCGCCCGGCTGCCGTCCGAGCGGGTCGCCTTCCCGGGAGAGCGCCGGGAGGTTCAGGACCTCCCACTTCTCGCCCCCCTGCCTGGCTGCCTCCAGGAGACGGCCTGCCAGGTCGTCCTCGTGCCAGCGCGTCATGACGATGACGATAGCGCCTCCTGGCATCAGGCGGGTATAGAGCACGTCCGTGAACCAGTCCCATACCCGCTTTCGGAAGGTCTCAGAGTCGGCCTCCTCCCGGTTCTTGACCGGGTCGTCGATGAGGGCCACGTGCGCGCCCCTGCCGGTGATGCCCGAACCTACGCCGGCGGCGATGTAGACGCCTCCCTGCGTGGTCTGCCAGCGTTCAGCGGCCCGGCTGTCGGGTCGGATGGCGGTCCCGAACAACTCCCGGTATTCTTCGCCCTCTACGATGTCCCGGACGTTGCGCCCCAGATCGACAGCCAGGTCGTCGGAGTAGGAGCAGCAGATGATCTGCCGGTCGGGGTGTCGTCCGAGATACCAGGCCGGGAACCTGCGGGAAGCCAGCTCGCTTTTCGTGTGCCTGGGGGGAGCGAAGATCATCAGCCGGTCGATGTCGCCCCGCTCGACGGCCTCCAGGGCCTGGGCGATGGCGTGGTGATGACGGGCGGTCTGGAACCTGGGAAAGGTGTATTCCGTGAAGGGGATCAGGCCGGATCGGGCGGCCTGCCGGCGCTCCTCCTGGTCGTCGGGGGGGCGTTCCAGGGCCGTGTTGACGGTGGCCTCGATCTGGTCGAGGATTCGGGTGGCCTGTCGGGGTCCGATCATGGGGCGACCTTCAGGTCAGGCTTTTCTCCTCTCGCCTCCAGGAGCCGGTTGACGGCCTCCTGGAGTTCCTTGACTCGGGCCTCCAGGTCCCTGGCGCTGCGCCCCCATCGCTCCGGGAACCGGCGCTCCAGCCTCCAGGCGCTGGCCTGCCAATCGAACCGGGTGGCCGTCTCGATGGTGGTCTCGACCGTGCCGTTCTCGCTGCGGACGACCTTTGTTCTCCTGGTCTCGTAGCCCCGGCCCGCCTTCTCGATGACGGCCAGATCGTCGGCCTCGGACTGCGCCAGGGCCTCCTCGACGGCCCGGTTGAAGTCGTGGTAGGTCCCCCGCTTTGCCCGTGCGCCCTTCTTCAGCCAGTCATAGAACGTCGTTTTGTTGACGCCGGCCAGGGCCGCGGCCGTCTCGATGTAGGCCCCCTGCAGGATCGCCTGGATGATCCGCTCTTGAAGGGCCGGGGTCAATTTCGTGGGTCGTCCTCTTGGCATAGCGGCTTCCCTTTTTTACTGCGTTGGGAAATTCGGTGGTGTCAGAGGTGATTTGGAACAGGCTACTTCCGGTGGTGCTTCCTATGACAAGTGCGACATAACGGACGAAGATGCCTTTTCGCGTCCTCCCTGAACAGATGCCGGTAGCCTTCCGGCGTGTGGTGGACCTGACTGCCCGGCGCTCCGCACAACAGACACTCGTAGCCCCAAAGACCGTAGGTCTCGCCTTTCTTGGCTCGCCAATGGTCGGTCGTCCGGTAGAGCTTGTAGTCGGCGGACGAGAACCGGCCAGAGAGCAGGCGCAGGACCACGGGCCGGGGCAGGTCTTGGGAAAAGGGGTCCGAGACCGGACCCCGGGCCGTGTCAGTCGTCAAATCCACGTCTCGCCTCTCAAAACGGCAGGCCGTCATCGCTCCCGCTTCCAGGCGCAACCGGAGCAGCGGGAGGGGCCGGCGCTTTCGGGCCGGGGGCCTCCGGTACCGGGATGCCGTGAGCTTTCAGGGTCCGCTCACATTGCGCGATGAAAGTGGCAAGCTCGGTCGGGCTGGTCGTGGGGGCCTCCGCCCAGGTGGTAGCCGCCTCCGCGTCGGCCTCCTTGTAAAGCTTCTCCGCCACGAGAAGGGAGACCAGCTTGACGCATCGCTCGACCTGCTCCGGGGCTGGACGGTCCGACGGCGGACCTGGCGGGCTGGCCGGGCCGGAAGGCTGGCCGGGGGCGTCCTTCAACAGCCAGATCGCGGACAGGTTTGCGAAGGAACCTCCCTCCCGGCCCTCGTTGTGGACCACCACGAACCCGACCCGCTTTCCGATCAGCTCCTTGTCCGGGTCGAACCCTTCGTATGCCTCCACGTCCGTCAACTTCCGGCCTGCCAGGGCTTCCCGCAGCTTGCGTAATTCGCTTTTCGGATGAGCGGAAAGCGTGTACCACTGCCAGACGGCAAAGGGCTGGCCGTCGTCCATGAACGCGGTGGAGCTCTCGATCTTGACGCTGACCTTGTGTTTCAGGCCGAACGCCGTCTCCTTCTGGCCCAGGTCCTCAAACGCCACGATCACGCCCTCGTGCTGCCCCTCCGGGTGGGGGATAAACTCGCTTCTCGGCATCTTCATCACTGCCATTGTCGGACTCTCCTTCCCCATCGTTCGGGTTTTGGATTTCCTGTTGTTCGCCTTTTTTGTTCTGCCTGCCGGTGGGGAGCCGTCTTATCCCGCGACCTCCTCCAACCCCGGCATGAGCTTCAAGAGCGCCCACAGCCCTTTCAAGTGCTTGCAAGGTCGCTGTCGCCCCCTGGTCCGGCTATCCGGGCAGGAACAGCGCCCCTCCTTCGGCTCCACAACGTAAGCCCTGCCTGACGGCGACGAGATCCGCCACGTGCCGGGGGATAGGCGGGTCAGGCGGTAGCCGGGGGTGTCAATCTGAAACGTGCTCACCGCAGGACCTCCCCGTCCAGGCTCACCTTGACGGCGTGGATCGCCCTCAAGCCCTCCGGGTCCGGCCTCTGTCGGGCCAGGGTCGCAACCTCGGTGTGGCTGTAGGTCGGCCCGGGTACGGGGTCGCGCCAGGCGTCCGGTACGATCCAGACCTCCGCGCCCAGGGTCCGGGAGTGGATGGCGAACGGGTACGGCGGCAACGGTCCGTCCGGGTCCACCGGGGGCCGGTCGGCCTCGGCCTGGTCAGACAAAAGCAATATTGCCTCCTCCGGGGGAGCCTCGGCGGGTGGCGCTGAGGCTCCGGGGGTCGCTACGCGTAGCTGGTCCAGGAAACTCATGGGGGTCTCCAAATTTGAGAGTGTCAAAAACCCGTCAACACGTCAACATAAGGGGTTAAGTCTTTTTTTCACAATAACTTATATGTTGACGGGCAGGCGTCAACATTGGTCAACATAAGCCCGGTTGTGTTGACTATGTTGACGTATGTTGACGGGCAGGCGTCAACATAGAACTCATTGCGCGACAACGAATTACGGCCTATGTTGACGTGTTGACGCATTTTGGGGTGCTTCAATTTTCGTCCTCCGGGGCCAGGCTGAAGATGCCTGCCCCCCGTTCGCCCTGGCCTGTCCTTGAAACGCTCCCCGCTCGACAGAGAGCGTCCAGGGCACGGTTGATTTCATCAGACGAATATCGTCCCCCCCCGATGGCTCGATGCAAAGCCCAGGACTTCACCGGCCCCTCTTTCAGGACTTCGAGAACTCGACTTTCCAATTTGCTCGCCCGCGTAGCATGAAACCCTGAGAAGATCCGCTGGGCGCTTGCCACGCAGTACCCCCCGGCGTCGATGGCCGCCGTCAGGATGTCCGCGTCGATCTCCCGGCGCTTTTCCAGAACGGCATAGATCAGGGCGACCTTCAGGGTGATGTCCGGGATACGCTGCAAAACCGCCCCGAGTGTTTCATCTGGCCACGTCTGCCCTTTCCATCGTGTGTAGAACTCAGCCCACAGGTCCCGCGCCGGTCCGGTCAGCGTCACCTCAAGGGAGTCAGGCAGCCACAGCAGCACGTCCCCGATATGAGATACTACCTTCTCCATCAGCCGGGCGTCCGGGGGGTCTGGAAACGGGATCGGTGCTTTCGGCGGTCCCAGGACGTAGACGAAGCGGTTCCCGAACCCTCCCATTATGTCGCGGTCCGCCAGGTCCTCAAGCCACGAGGGGGTGCTGGCCGTGATCAGGGATATGTAAGGCTCGGTCACGGTGATCGGGTCATTCCGGGTCGGCAGACAGAGGTCCGGGGGACAGTCGAACGCCTCGGTCAGAAGGGGGATGATGTTGCTGACGGAATCCTGCCGGGCCTTCTTCAATAGGGTGGATAGTTCACTGAGCCAGGCCATGAGCCTTTTGTCCGCCGTTCCTCCCTGCGCGACAACTGTGTCCTTTGCGTTCTTTTTTTCCCACGGATCGGCAACCTGCGACAGCAAGCCCTCGGCGGACGACAGCCCGCGCAGAACCCGCCATGACGGGTCAACCTCGCGTATCGCCCGCTCCGCGTGTCTGAGGCTCGTAGTCTTGCGTCCCTCGGCAGTCGGTCCCACGATGCAGACGTACAGGTTCCCGTGGAGAGATAGGCCGTACCGGATGAAGGCTCTCCGGCCTATGACGGACCCGGCACAGGCCAAGAATGTGAACAGGTGGAAGGAATCTGCCGCCTCGGTCGTCCGGGCCAGCATGTCGCGGTAGTCACGCACGACCCCGCGCCACACGCTGTCGGGCAGCTCCAGCGGGAAGTCCACGCGCCGGGCCTGCGGGGGCGTGACGGTGGCGATCTTCGGGGCCGGCTCCCACACGCGGAACGTCAGGTCCTCCAGCTTGTGACCCGTGCTCAGCCAATCCTCCGCGTCGCACTTCTCCGGCGTCCCCTCCGGCCAGACGACACACTCCACTGAGGCGGCCTTGCCGTGCAGGATGCCCGCCGTCCGCTCCGTCCCCTTCCGGCCTGTCTCGTCGCGGTCGTAGACGATGCGGACGGGCTTGTCTTTGAAATGCCCGGCCCACTCCGGTTTGAAATTGCCCTCTCCTCCGGTGCAGCACAGGGCGTTCCGGTATCCGGCCTCGTACGCCCGCCAGACGGACGGTTCCCCGTTCACGAAATAGATCAGGCCGTCTTTCTTCAGCACACCCCAGGGGTAAAGCTGGATCGGGGGGGCCTTCGAGTTCCCCGTCTTGTGGATCTTCTCCCCGACGATCTGACCGTCCGGTCCCGTTACCGGAAAAATAATGCGGTGCGTGACCTGGTGGTCGCCCGGCTCCTCACGGATGCGGAACGCCTGAGCCGTCTTTGTGGATATGCCGCGCTCTGCGAGTGTGCGGACATGCTTTCTCTCCGCGGCCGCTCGCCCGTTACCAGGCAGAGAAATGCCGAAGTCTCGCGCCACGCCTTCGAGTACAGCGCGGAACTCCCTCCCACAGTCCATGCCGTGCTTCTTCGCGTAAAAGTCCAGGAATGACCCGCGCTCCCCGCATGCGCCAAAGCAACGCCAACATCCAGCGTGCTCGCCGCGCAGGTTCACGGATAGCGATGGCTCCCGGTCGTCGTGGAAGGGGCAGAGGGTTTGCGCGATGTCCCGGTCGGTATGCAGGTCGGGGATGAAGCGAGTGTAGAAGGGGGAGAAGTCCCCGGCGAAGTAGTCGACGATGATTTGCTTGCTGTCCATTGTTCCTCCGGTAGTCAGACAGGGCCGGGGGCTGACCGCTGTCGGTCGATCAGCCTTCCGGCGTCCCGCTCCAGGTCCGACCGTGCGGGCCAGGATCAGTTTACGTTCACGGCCACGCCAGGGGCGGCGTGGCGGGTGGTCTGCTCTGTCAACCAGATTTGGCGCTCTACCTCGGCGATCTCGCAGGTCAGCGCCAGCCGCGCCCGGCAGAGGTTGCGATGACGGGTCAACAGATCGAGCAGATCGGGGTCAAGGATCGGAACCACAACGGCCTTGACGCCGAGCTAAAAATTCTGTACCTTGTGAAACACAGATACCTCCTATCAGGAGAAAGCCGCGTGTCGCTGGCGAGCGTGGAGCGCGGCGGATTCGTTGATCGAGCGCCGTCTGGTTGGTGGACCGGGCGGCGTTCGGCGTTTAGGCCGGGACGTTGACCTCCGGCGTCAGGCGATCCCGCCCCGGACAGGCACGACGCTTCAGCCATTCCCGAACCTCGGCGGCATCGAAGCGGATTTGACGCCCGGCCCTGACGTGTGGGATGTAGCCGTGTCGCACCCATACCCGGATCGTGTGAGGGCTGACGCCGATCTCCTGGCCGATCTGCCGCATGTTCATTAGGGGCATAAACACCTCCACTGAAAAAAGAAAACGGACGTTGACCTTCATGCTATGGTGTAGCATGAAGGTAACGCCCATTGTCGTTTTGTCAGGGTAAAGATAAAACGGCGCTTTTGGGTCGTCTTATCTTTACCCTTTCGGCCAATTGCAGCGGGTCCGGTAAAGGTTCAAAACTTCGTTATCGTCCCTCGATGATCCCCCTTTGAGAGCATTTTGGGGATGATTGCCGTATCCCAAGTGGTGCATCAATACTGCTCCCCACCAATCGACCGGGAGCAGTTTTTTCCCACGCTCTTTCACGCTTCCGTTGTATTTCTTGACGAGAATTTTGGTTTCCCTCGCTGCTACCAATGGTTCATAATCAGGCATCCTGTTCCTGGGATGCAGTTCGATCTTTCTGCTTTTTGGGATTGTTCGGTGAGTGCGAAAATCAAAGATCAAGTTTTGTTGTGCAACCCTTAAACCCCGAATTCTTTTTAGCTTTCTCTGGGCTTTCTCGATGACCGTTGCCGCTTGTTTTGAAAAAGCATCTGGTGGTTCAGAGAGTTCCTTTTCCGCTTTCTCAAGGTATGAGATAGCCTTTGCGATGGGATCAGGCTGTTCTCTCGCGGCGGCTGCCTGCCTAAATTGAAGATCCATTACCCGCGCCTGGAGCTTGATATGATCACTCAGGTGCTTCTTTGTCGTCCCTAATCGACGGAAGATAGTTTTTTCACTCACAGGCATCTGTGTTCCTCACTGTCCAAAAACTGTACAATCGAAGGTAACTTTTGCTATCTTTCCCTATCGCTCAATATTCGTCAATACCACTTCGCAAGTCAACAAAAATCAGGGGGGTATCGCCGAAATCCTTGTCCCGCTTGGACCTGGCGATACCCCCCTCAATACTCTCTGATGAATGGCAAATGAGAAACAGAAAAGGGCGCACGGCCTGGCCGCGCGCCCTTCCTGAAAACAGAATGCGCCACTTGCTGCAAGGGGAGGGTCAGGAGGAGCGCCCCCGACGACGCTCCTCCCGGCCCGGGCGGGGCGTGACCGCACGACCTCACGCGCCACTCTGTATCGGTCTATCTTGTAGGCATTTTTCTCATGGCCTTGTAGGTGTTTGTCCTACACGCCCAAAATCAAGAGGCCCATCCGGGTCACGCCCTCGTGGGCGTCCAGATGGGCCTCGTCAAACTGCCCCGACCTGTCCGGGAACGCGATGAACCGTTCAAGACAGGGCCAGGCAAGGGATCTCTGTTTTCGGCGTGCGCGTCTCACTTTCAGGACTTCCTCCTGACGCCCTGAACCTCCCCCCCTCACACCCGACATGATAGGCAACCTTTCACGCCTTGTCAAGCGAAAAATCGGGGTATAGAGGGGGCGACCTGCCGGTCGCCCCTACTCCGCCAGTCCCCTCTGCAGGGCATAGTGAATCAACTCTGCGTTGCTCTTGACGTTCATTTTCTTCAGGATGCGGATGCGATAGGTGCTGACGGTTTTGACGCTCAAAGACAGCTCTGTGGCAACCTCTTTCGTCGTCTTCCCGGAGGCGATCAGGCACAACACCTGATATTCGCGGTCGGACAGACGCTCGTGAAGCGGTTTTTCGGCGTCGGTTGCCAGGTCAACAACCAGTTTTTCGGCCAGGTCAGGGCTTACAAATTTTCTCCCCAGCGATATCTTTCGGATGGCCGCTATGAGCTGATCCGGCGCGCTGTCCTTCGTGAGATACCCCGACGCGCCGGCCTTTAAGACCCTCACCGCATACTGGTCTTCGGGATAGATGCTCAACACCAGGACGGGCAGCCTGGGGCGCTCCCGCCTGAGTTGCTTTAAGACGTCCAGCCCGCTCATGCCCGGCAGAGAGATATCCAGCAGGACCATGTCCCACGCCTCCGCCCGCACGCGGTCCAGCGCCTCCTGGCCGTCCCCCGCCTCCCCGGCCACGACCAGATCGGGAGTCTCAGACAGGATGCGCTTCAGGCCCTCTCGAACCACGGCGTGATCGTCCGCGATCAGCAGCTTGATCATGACGCCTCCTGCCGCTTCTCAACCGGTATCCGGACCATCACCCTGGTCCCTCTCCCTCCGCTGATCTCCACCTCGCCGCCCCAGGCCAGGGCGCGCTCCCGCATGCCGATCAGGCCGAGCGATCTGGAACTGGAGACCTGGTCCTGCGTGATCCCCCTGCCGTTATCCGTGACCTCCAGTGTCACGTGCCCATCCCTCTCGCGCAGGAAGATTTCGACCCGGGTGGCGTCGGCGTGCCGGGCGACATTGGTCAGGATCTCCTGAAAGATCCGGAAGACCGCCGTGGCGCGCGCCGGGTCCAGGGGGATCTCCTCCGGCCTGACGGTCAGCGCGCACCGAATCCCTGTCCGGCCCTGAAACTCCTGCGCCTGCCATTCGACGGCTGCCGTGAGGCCGAGGTCGTCCAGCACCCCCGGCCTCAACTCCGTGGAGATCCGGCGGACCGCCTGTATCGTCGCGTCGATGAGCTGTGTCATCGACCTCGCCCGCTCCCGCAGGGAGGCCTGATCCTTTGCCAGCCTGTTGCTCATCCAGGCCAGGTCCATCTTCAGGGCCGTCAACGCCTGACCCAGCTCATCGTGGACCTCGCGGGCGATCCGGGCCCGCTCCTCCTCCCGTATGGATTGCAGACGGACGGAGAGATGGCGCAACTGCCCCTGTGAGCGCCCCAGACGCTCGCTGACGCGCTTGCGCTCGATCACCTCCGAGACCGTCGAGAGCGTCGCCCCCACCTGCTGCAGAAAGGGTTGCATCCGCTCGATCTCCCGCAGGACCATCTGCTTGCTCGTCTGGGTGGAGCCCGTGCAGACCACCCCGACGGCGCGGTCCCTGGCCAGAATGGGCACGAAAAAGGCCGTATGGCCTTCGTTCCAGCTCAGGGGACGCCGTCGGAAGACGATGCTGCCGTCCGGCTGGACGACCCGCTCGTGGTAGCGGGGGTCCCATCCGTCGATCACCTCGACCCCGCCCGACCGGACTACGTCGCACAGGATGTCGGGATGGGACAGGTCAAAACGCCAGCCGATGGGATCGCGTATTTCGAGGTAGGACGGATAGTTGCTGATGACCTCCACGAACCCCTCTGCGTGGTTCACGGCAGCGATCACCAGGCTCCGCAGATGGAACGTCCCCAGGATGCCCTGCTGAAGGGCCTCGAACATCTGCCCCGGCTCGCGGGCATTGAGCAGGTCCCGGACGGTCCGGTTGAGCGCGCGGAACTCCCGATGCGTCCTCCCCAGCTCTACCAGCGTCCTCCACCCCGGAAACGCAACGGAGGTCTCCCCGGATTGGACCACGTCGATCAGCACGCCTGTGATGCCGTCCACGGCGTCTCCGGCCAGGGCCAGGGCGGCGTGGATCACGTCCGGCGCCCTGTGAGGCCCCTCTGTCTCCCGGAACATCCAGTGGAGGAAGGACCAGAGGGCCATCTGCCCGGAGATGAGGGAGGGGAGGTCGTCCCGGACCTCCCCCCTGGCCAGGGCCCTGTGGACCCCTGCGATGGCGCGGCGGGGGTCCGGAGCCCGAACGTCCGCCCTCGCGACGTCGAGCAGCGCGCTGTGGGCCGGAAGGAGGCGCATCGAGCCGGAGGGTTCCAGGCCTTCAGACACCTCCTCGATGATCCGCTCCCTCTGGGCGTTGAGAAACGCCGCCGTCAATTCCCGTGCGCGAGCGTCGGTGTCCATCCCTGCCCTTTCCTGATGTACTCCTCCTTCACCTCCTGCGGCAGGGTCCGCCAGATCAGGAAGTGCTTTCGGATCGTGTTCAGGAACCCCCGGTTGATCCTCTGCCACGACGCCACATCCCCGGACAGTCGCCGGATGTGAACCTGCACCCCGTAGATGCCGAACTGCCCCGTCGGCGCGGCCTCCATCCGCACCTGCTGGCTGATGCCCAGGTCGTAGGGGGCCAGCCAGGTCATCATCTCAATACCATAGGTCCAGGGTCCAGGGTCTGACTCTGGACTCTGGACCCTTCGACTCTGCTCAGGGCAGGCTCTGGACTCGTGACTGAATTTTACCCTGTCCGTCATAAACGCCCCGGCCGAGCCCTCCCCGTAGGAGTTGAACACCTCCGTGAGATAGGCATAGGCCCCGGCCACCTCCGCCCCCCCCACGGTGAACGGGAAATCGAACCGCCAGTGGTCCCCCTCCGGCGGCGGGAAGACCCACCGCCTCGTCACGTCCGGCACGGCCATTTGCGAGGCCTTCCGGGAGGGGTAGATCGCCGACAGCATCACCGTGCCCATCACCACCAGCGTGGACGTGACCGCCGACAGCGACGAGTAGTTGAGCGTCAGCCCCCCCAGCCTGCCGGCGGACGAGAGGGCCATCACCGCCACCTGCCCGACCAGGTAGCCCATCACCGCCCCCACCGTGGCGAAGACCCCCGCCTCCGCCAGGAACAGCGCCGACACGTGGGACGGGGCCAGGCCCAGCGACGAGTAGATGCCGATCTCCGAGAACCGCTCGTAGACCGACCCCATCATCGTGTTCAGGACAATCAGCGCCGCGATGGCGACCGGGACGAACAGGTTCCCCACGCCTTTCAGCGACGTGGCCCCGATGGAGGAGTAGACCTCCACCCTCTCCCCCGCGCCCACGAACGCCGTCATCGCTACCCGCGCCATGAACGCCTCCACCTCCGGGATGAAGTCCTCCTCCCGGAACCGACCCACGGCGATGGACTGCAGCGACCCGCCCAGGTCCATCGCCGTCTGGTGGGGCAGCACGGCCACATTTTCAGGGTCCAGATGCGCGAACGCCGAGATCGGCTCCTGCGCCAGGACCTCCGGGTCCGCCGACTGCACCTCGCTCAGGCGGTCCCCCTCCGCCACCGTGTCCACCGGCGTCAGCCGCTCGTCGTCCAGGTCCTTCAGCCCCCGCGCCCGCTCCGAGTCCAGAATCCCCACCACCCGGAGCCTCCTGCCGAACAGCCTGACCTCCGCCCGCTCCATCTCCTCCGGCCCGATGCCGATCAGCCTCGCCATCGCGTCGGGCAGGACGCAGACATCCCGCTCCCCCTCCCGGAACCAGCGCCCCGCGCTCAGACAGCGGTCCACGCCCGTGACCTCCGGCTCCCGCCAGGTCAGGCCGAGCAGGCCGTTGGCATAAGTCCGAAGGGGTGAGGGGTGAGGGGTGAGGGGTGAGTCCCTCCCACCGTCTGCCGTCTGCCGTCTGCCGTCTGCCTCAATATCAAAATACGCCCTCCCCGACCTCACCCCCGGCAGGCACCAGGACCTGGGCGCCACCGTCGCCCCCTCCCCGAACGCGCCCTCCAGCACCTGGAGCGCCGACGCCTGAAGCCCTCGCCACCCCCGGTCCCGCACCAGCACCCCCCGGTACGCGGGCCGATTGTCGCGCGGCAGCTTGTAGAACTTGAGCGACGTGACCACCGACGTGAACGTCAGCGCCGTGAACGTCAGCAGGATGAGCGTGACCGCCGTCAGGCCCGTGCGCATCGGCCGCTTCCGCAGGTTGGAGATGCCCAGGGAGGCCGCCGCCGCCACCGCGCTGGCGCGGCCCACATCCGTCCGATGCGCCTCCCGCCCCCCGCTGCGCAGGCGGCGCAACACCTCACTGAACTTCCCTGTCAGCAACACCAGCACACCGCACGCCAGGGCCAGGATGACGAACGCCAGGAAAATGACGTAAGGCGTGGACGCCAGCTTGAACGCCGGGTGCGCCTCCTTAAGGACCAGGAACACCCCTGCGAAGACCCCCGCCGCGCCCAGGAGACGCCGCCGCACGTCCGCGAACCCGAACAGCAGCCGCTCCGCGAAGAACGAGAACGGCAGCAGCAGCGCGAAGTAGAACACGATCCCCTGCACCGTGTCGCTGGCCGTGCCCTTCACGTCCGGGTAGGCCCGCGCCTCCAGCCCCCAGGCCCGCCTCGCCTCCGCGATGAAGCGGTCGTACTCCAGGCGCTCCAGCGCGCCCCTCGCGCTCAGAAGGGCCGCGCGCGCCTCCTGGTGCAGCCGCTCCACCCGCCGGTTCTCCACCCCGTACCGGGCGAGCTGCTTCAGCCGCACGTCATTCAGCACCCACATGTCCCGCGCCCCCCGGTAGGCCGGGAGCGTGATCACCCCTTCCTCCGCCCCATAGCCCACCCCCCTGGACCGGGCCACCACCCCCTCCGTGACGCCGCTGGCCGGGACCGGGTGAAGCAGCAAATCCTCCGGCGCGTTCGTCAGCAGGTACTTGATCCCGGTGATCCCGGCCCCCATGAAGACCTTGGACCGCCCCCGCGGGGGCACGAACGCCACCGCCGCCGGAGAGACCCGCGCCGGAGACCCCGTCAGGACGGCCCCCCCGGACCAGTCCGCCATCCCCGCCCCCCCCGCGTGCGTCGTGCCGTAGGACCGGAGCGGCCCGTCGTCCGGCCCCAGGAGGGTCATGGTATCCAGGGCGAACAGCGTCCGGGAGTCGAAGGCCTCGAACAGCGACAGCGCCCGGCACTCGAACAGGACGGCCATCGTCTCCATCTCGTCCGCCGTCAGCCGCACCTGGAGCGGATACGTCTTATCCCCGTCCTCCCCCAGGTCCGGGGCCATGACCACCCCCCCGTCCTCCCCCAGCCCGTAGGCCGACAGGGTCACCGTGCGCGTCCAGGCGTGCGCCGGGGACCGGACGCTCCTCAGCCGGAACCGCCCCGCGCTGTCCGTCAGCGCCGCCGTCATCGTCCGCACCCCGGTCCGGCTGTCCGCCGGGCCGCAGGCCACGACCGCCCCCGGCACGGCCCGCTTCGGCACGAACGGGTTCACCCTCCGGTCGAACAGGTAGACCGTCCCGCCCAGGTCCGCCGCATAGTCCTTGAAGTCGTACCTCGCCTCCGGGAAGAACTCCGGGTCCCGGCACGCCTCCAGCAGCGCCCCCGCCGCCGTCCGCGCCTGGGACGCCACGTTCCCGAAGTCCACCCGATCCGCCGTGTCCAGGGGCGTGTCCACGCGCTCCCGGCTGTCATAGGGCGTGGCGAGCGTCAGCCCCGCCATCCCGTGATACAGCGCGGCCTCCATGTCGAACGCCAGGGGCGCGGACATGAAGTTCCACCACTCCCGGCTGGGCGGGGCCAGGGCATCCATCAGCCGCGCCTCCGCCGGCTCCCCCGGAAACAGCCTCTCCGCGTAGCCCGCGAACCGTTGCGCGAAATACCTCAGCGTGTTCTTCCGGTAGAAGTCCGTCCGCCCTGTCTGCCAGCCGGAGTAGAAGGTCCCCTGGCAGAACAGCGCCGCCCGGCCGTCCCTCGACGAGAGATCCAGCCCCACGAACATGTCGAAGTCGATCCGCTCCTCCGGGCGCATCTTCTCTCGGAAATGTTCGTTCTTCCGGGAATGCCGGTAGACGAAATCGTTGACCCCCGCCAGCCCGTTGAAGTGCCCGGACGTGGCCAGGATCAGAACGGAGAACCTTGGCCGGTGGGTCGCCAGCGCCTCCGCCACCCCCAGCAGCGCCGCGACCCCGGACGCCGCCTCCGCCCCCGGCGCGCGCGCGGGCGCGACGGACGCGGCGTCATAGTAGGCCTCCACCACCACGACCCGGTCCCGCCATTTGCGGGGCGCTGCCCCCGGACGGGACGGCATCAACTCATCTGACCCCGGAATCCACCCGTAGACGTTCCAGGTCTGCGCCTCTTCCCAGGCCATCCGCGCCGTCAGCGTCACCTCCACGCCCTTCCCATCCCCGCTCCCGCCCCCCGAAACGGAGAACCGGGGAACCGGCGAATCGGGGAAAAATCCTCTCTCCGTTTCTCCATTTCCCTGTTTCTCCGTTTCGGTTCTGCCTTTCTCCCCGTTTCTCCCCTTCTCCGTTTCTCCGTTTCTGCTCTTTCCACCTCTGTTCCCGAATTCTACCAGTTCCCTCAGTCTCTGCCCGGCCTCTCGCTCTACATAGAACCGCGGCACGTCCGCCGGCACGGGCAGCGTCTTCAACTCCGCCTGCCCCCGGTTCACCTCCCCACTGTCAAAGAAGATAACCGCCTTCGCGCCCAGCATCATCGGGTGGACATAGTTCCGGTCGCAGTCGAAGTCCATCAGCACGATGGACCCCTCGACCCGCTTCCCGTTGAAGGCTGCGAACGTCCCCTTCCCGCCGTAGATCAGCGGCCCCGTCACGCCCTCCACCGGGAGCGTCGGCGTCCGGACGTGGTTGGGCCAGAGGCACGCCAGCGGGACCTCCTCTCCCGTCCCCCTCACCGTGACCCTTGCCCCCCGGTCCACCGGCACGGCCACCCGGAACGTGTCCGTCCGGATGTCCTTCAGACCGATCCGCTCGAACTCCCCCCGGATGTATTCATACGCCGCCCGGTTGCCCGGATACCCCACGGCTCGCGAGGGCCACGCCGAGAGGTCCCTGATCCGCCGCTCGATCCCCTCCGCCGAGATCCGGGCCATCGCCTCCCGGACGCCCGCCTCCGGGGCCGGGGCCGCCGGCCTTTCGAAGGCCGGACGCCAGTCCATGAACCCCCCGAACAGACGCCTCGATATCGCGCCGGGGTCGAAGACCCAGACGCTGAGATTGGCCGCGAGGGCGACGGCGAGCAGGATGTAGGGGATGGGTTTTTTCATAACGGCCCGTAGGGGCACGGCATGCCGTGTCCCTACGATAATAACGACCTCAAATATTCATAACTCTGTCTTGCCGCCGCCTCCGCGCCCAGGAGCCCGGCGAACGCCTGATGCACCGTCACATAACCGTCGTAGCCCACGGCCCGCAGGCCCTCGAAGACGCGGGGGAAGTCGATCCCGCCCCCGTCCTGGAGCCGGATCAGGTCGAACCGGACCTCTCCGCGGACCCAGGTGCGGACGACGGACTGCCCCCCGGGGCGCCTCCGGTGGTTCTGGACGTAGACATTGAACAGATAGGGCGCGAACCTCCGGATCGTCTCCGGCCCGTAGTCCTGCCCGCACAGGTCCAGGTTGGCCGGCTCGTAGATCAGCCCGAAGTTGGGCCGGCCCACTCCCCGGAGCACATCTATCACCCCCTCCACCGTCTCGAACAGGCTGGCCGTGTGGCACTGGTGCGCCAGCCGGATGCCCCGCTCCCGCGCCTCGTCCGACGCCCGCTGCGCCCAGGCGACGTCCTCCTCCTGCTTCATGCAGACGCGGATGAGCGAGGCCCCGAACGCCTCTGCCACGTTCAGGTGGGGCGCGATGTCCCGCAGCGCCTCCGGCCCCCGCTCGTTGTTCTGCGGGATGGCGAAATCCCCCGTCACCATCGACACGCCCAGCCCCAGCCCGTCCAGCGTCCGCCGCATCTCCCGCAGGCGCTCCGGCGGCGTATGAGTGCCGGCCTGGGACGCCCGCATGCAGACGGCGCTGTACCCGATCTCCTTCGCGAGCCTCGCCAGCTCCTCGAACCCCATCGTCGCCCGCGTCTTGTCGGAGAAGGACTCCGCGACCCGTACGGAGAGAGACAGTTTCATATCACCACCTTCCGCTCCTCATACAGCGACTTCTGCGCCGCCACCAGAATTTTGATGATCTCCAGCGTCTCCGCATAAGGGATCGGCGGCTGCTTGCTGACGCACATCTCCGCGACCTTTCGCAGCAGGTTGGAGTAGAACGCCGCCGAGTCCGTCACCACGACCTGCCGCCACCCCCTGTCGCCGTACAGGTTCAGTTGAAACAGGTAGGAGATGCCCGCGTAAACGATCAGCGCCAGGGACTTCCCGTCCCGGTAGTCGATCTTGACCACGTTCTGCCCCTCCCGGCCCACATTGTGGACCGCGCAGGCCCCGGTCCCCAGGATGGAGACCGCCAGCTCCAGCGGATGGATGCCGTAGTAGATCAGCTCCCCCCGGCAGACCGCCGTCGCGGCCAGGACCTTCCCCAGCGCCCCCGGGCTCCCCCGGAGGTCCTCCGTCTCCTTCGCGTAGCGCAGCGACGACGCGGACATCATCGGCGTCCCGTGCTTCACGGCCAGGTCCACCAGCTCCGTCGCCTCGCCCACGTCGCTGGCCAGCGGCTTGTCGATGAACGTCGGGACGCCCGCCCGCAGAAACGGCTTGGCCCGGAAGTGATGCCTCTTCGTCATGTCGTCCGCGACGATCACCCCGTCCGCGCCCTCCGCCGCGTCCTCCATCCGGCCCACGACCCGCTCGATCCCGAACGCCCGCGCCAGGGCCTCCGCCGTCCCCCGGTCCGGGTCCCAGACCGAGACCACCCGGACCCCCTCCACCTGCGCCGCGTACTTCGGCCACCCCTCCGGGAGCGCCTGCCCCTCCGCCAGCCCGTTGATCAGGGCCGAAAAGGCCCTCCCGTGATACGCCCCCGCGCCCCCCACCAATCCCAAGTGAACCATGAAAGAATCCTCCAAGTCAAACGTCAAACGTCAAACGTCAAACGTGATTCGTCGTTCGTGATTCGTGATTCGTGATTCGTCCCCTCACCTCCGGCTTGGAGCTTGGTTTTTACGATTCACGATCCACGAGTCACGAGTCACGGGTTTTTCGTTTCACGTCTCACGTTTCACGTCTCACGTTCATATCACCGTCCCCGCCGGGATCACCGCGTTCTTGGGGATGACCACGACGCCGTCCCGGATCACGTAGTCCTCCGTCTCCGCCTCCTGGATCCCCCGGTCGTTCCGGATGACGGCCCCCTCGCCGATCCGGGCGTTCTTGTCCACGATGGCCCCCACCACCACCGCCCCCGGCCCGATCCCCACGTCCGGCAGGCCCCGCCTCACGGAATCGACCCGCTGCGCCTCCGTCTCATAGAAGTCCGCCCCCATCACCACCGACCGGATCACCCGCGCCCCCGGCCCGACGATGCTCCGGATGCCGATCACCGAGTCGGACAGCACCGTGTCGCGCAGGATGCACCCGTCCGCCACCATCGACCGGTGGATCGTGCACCCGTCGATCTTGGACCCCGGCAGGTACCGGGCGTGCGTGTAGAGCATCGCGTCCCCGTACAGGTCGAACGGCGGGTCGGTCCCGGTCAGCGCCAGGTTCGTCTCGTAGAACGACCGGATCGTCCCGATGTCCTCCCAGTAGCCGTCGAAGAAGAAGGCGTGGACCCGACGCGCCGAAATCGTCTCCGGGATGATGTCCCTCCCGAAGTCGTGCTTCGGGTTCCCCTCCAGGACCTCTCGCAGGACCTCCTGCTCGAACACATAGATGCCCATCGAGGCCAGGTGCGTCCGGCCGGAGTCCCCCGCGCCCGGCATCCGGAGCCGGTCCAGGTCCGCCTCCGCCTGCGGCTTCTCCTGGAACGCCACGATCCTCCCCTTCGCGTCCACCCGCAGAATCCCCAGCCCCTTCGCCGCCTCGCGGGTCACCGGCTTCACCGCGATGGTGATCTCCGCCCCGCTCTCCCGGTGCGCCCGGATGAACCCCTCGTAGTCCATCCGGTAGAGATGGTCCCCCGACAGGATGAGCACCTGCCGCGCCCACGCGTCCAGAAAGTGCCGCATCTGCTGCCGCACCGCGTCCGCCGTCCCCTGGTACCACTCCACGCTCTCCTCCGTCTGCTGCGCCGCCAGGATCTCGACGTAGCCCCCGGAGAACCTGTCGAACTTGTAGGTCTGGTAGATGTGCCGGTGCAGAGACACCGAGTTGAACTGCGTCAGCACATAGATCCGGTTGATCCCGGACCGGAGGCAGTTGCTGATCGGGATGTCGATCAGCCGGTACTTCCCGCCGATGGGCACGGCCGGCTTCGCCCGGTACTTCGTCAGCGGATACAGCCGCTTCCCCTGCCCGCCTCCCAGGATGACGCTCAACACATGGTCCATGGCCGCCCCCTTCCGAAGGTCGAAGGTCGAAGGTCGAAGGTCGAATGTTGAATGTTATCATTCGTCATTCGTCTTACCAGTCCACCACCGCCCCGTCGTCCGGGTGGTAGGTCTCCGGGTTGCGCCAGTCGTGGTCGATCTTGTCCGCCAGGGCGTCCTCGTCCAGCTCGATCCCCAGCCCCGGCCCTGTGGGCAGGTCCACGAACCCGTCCCGGAGGACGAACGGCCGCTTCAGGTAGCCCTCGCCCAGCGAGACGTGCTCCTGGACGACAAAGTTCGGGATGGCCGCATCTAACTGCACGCACGCGGCCAGGGAGATCGGCCCCAGCGGATTGTGGGGCGCGACCCCCGCGTAGTAGGCCTCGGCCATGCCCGCGATCAACCGCGCCTCGAAGATCCCTCCCGCGTGGCAGAGGTCCGGCTGCAGGATCGTCGCGGCGTGTTTCTCCAGAACCTCCCGGAATCCCCACTTGGTGAACACCCGCTCCCCCGTGGCGATGGGCAGGTGCGTTCCCCGCGCGATCTCCGCCATCACGTCCACGTTCTGGCACTGCACCGGCTCCTCGATGAACATCGGCTGGAACGGCTCCAGGGCCTTGATCAGCAGCTTGGCCGTCTGCGGGCTGATCGCCCCGTGGAAGTCCACCCCGATGTCCGCCTCCGGCCCGGCGGCCTCCCGCATCTGCGCGAAGTGCGCCACCGCCCGGTCCACGAATGCCTTATTCTCCACGATCCGGGCCGGACGCCCCCCGGCCGGCCCTGTCTTGAACGCCGTGAACCCCTGGGCCATGAACTTCTGCAACCCCTCCACATTCCCGACCCCCCGGTACATCCGGACCCGGTCCCGCGTGGGGCCGCCCAGCATCTGGCAGACCGGGACGCCGAGCGCCTTCCCGGCCAGGTCCCAGAGCGCCTGTTCCACGCCGCTCAGGGCGCTCGTCAGGATCGGCCCGCCCCGGTAGAAGGCGTGCCGGTACATCGCCTGCCAGTGGTGGACCACGCGGCGCGGGTCCTTGCCGGTCAGGTAGGGGACCAGCTCCTCCACGGCCTGGGCGCAGGTCCGGGCCCGCCCCTCTAAGATCGGCTCCCCCAGCCCCACCAGCCCCTCGTCCGTATGGACCTTCAGGAACAGCCATCGAGGTTTCACCAGAAACGTCTCAACGCGGGTGATTTTCATGAAAAGACTCTCCTTTACAGGCCCTTCAGGAACCCCTCCACCTGCTGCCTCAGCAGCGTGAACGTCTCCTCCAGTCCCTCAACCAGCGGGCTGAGTTTCCCCCATTCAAGTTCATATCCATAAGTATGCCGGAACAGGTGACGGAATCGCAGATAGTCCATCAGGCGCAGCGCCAGGGGGTGATCGATCACCGCCGGACGAACCCCTTCGACACCCGACTCCATACCGCGCAGCAAAAGCGTGTGCCAACTCTCCCCGGTGGGAAGCCCCGGCCCCAGACGCACCGCGACGCGTTCAAAGATGCGCTCTGCCCCGCCGTAGAAGTCGTGGACCAGCTTGCCGGCCGCGTTGACCTCGATGAAGGTGGGCGTCTGAGGGAGTTTCTGCAACACGAGCTTCGCCTGATCGACGATTCGACCCAGGCTGAGGAGTTCGTCCGCGACCTCTTTGGCAAGGGCCTCTCTGGGGTCTTCTGGCATATCCGTCTCTCCTTTGATCCGCGCGATCATCTCCGGGGGCGCATCTTCGAGCGTGATGAGGTCCAGTTCGATCCCCTCCGGCAGGAACTGATAGAGTGTCGAAAGCGCACGCACGTACGCTTCGGGCTCAAGCCCTTCCACGGCCAGATCGATGTCAGACCGGCTATGCCAGGGGCCCCGCCCGGACAACGACCCGAACAGATAGACCTGCCGGACCCCGAACTGCTCCTTCAGCGCCTGGACACACGCCTCGGCGGCCTCCTGCGCCTGCCTCCGTCGCGCCTGTTCGTCGCTATTCATAATCCCCTGACCTTCTCCTTGACGCGCCTCACCAGCTCCAGCGCCATCTCGTACTTGCCTAACTGCGGCATGATGTAAAACCCCGGCGCCACATCCCTCGCCCCGTCGATCAGCTCCGCGGCCACGGCCAGCCCCTCCTCCGCGCCCCGGTCCCCGGCCTCCGCCATTCTCCGCCGCACCCCGTCCGGGATGCGGATGCCCGGCACCTCGTTGTGCAGGAACTCCGCGTTCCTGCCGCTCACGAGCGGCATGATCCCCGCGAAGATCGGGATGCCCAGATGCGCTGTCTTCGCGTACATCTCCCCCAGGACCGCCCCATCAAAGACCGGCTGCGTCATCGCGAACCGCGCCCCCTTCGCCACCTTCTTCTCCAGCCGCCTCACCTGCGGCTCCAGGCGGCTCGCGTTCGGGTTGAACGCCCCCCCGATCACGAAGGAGGTCGCCCCCTGGACCGGGTTGCCCGCCCGGTTCACGCCCCGGTTCATGGCCGCGATCAGCTCGATCAGTCCCAGCGAGTTCGTGTCGTAGACCGAGCTGGACCCCATCTCGTCCCCCATGGACGCCGGGTCCCCCGTCAGCGCCAGGAGGATGCGGATGCCCAGGGCGTGCGCCCCCAGCAACTCCGACTGCTGCCCCATCAGGTTCCGGTCCCGGCAGGTGCAGTGGATGATCACCGGCGTCCCCGTCTCCTCCTGGACGATGTGCCCCAGGGCGAACGGACTCATCCGGACCACCGCCAGGGAGTTCTCGACCAGGCTGAAGGTGTCCGCCCCCGCCTCCGCGATCCGCCGCGCCCACTTCAGGACCGGCTCATACCCCGTCCCCCTGGGCGGCTTCAGCTCCACGATCGTCAGAGGCCCCTTTCCGGCCCGGTCCAGAAAGTCCGCGACCGGGGGCGGGGCGGCCTTCGCGGACGCCCGCCTTCTCCGCGGGGGGACATAGGGGACGAGCACGCGCTGCGCGGGCCTCCGGCGCCCGAGCCGCTCCGCAATCAGCCGGATGTGCCCAGGCGTGGTCCCGCAGCAGCCCCCGATCAGGTTTGCGCCCGCCGCGGCCAGCCGCTCCGCGCTCCCCACCAGGTACGCCGGCTCTGCCACGTACATGTAGCGCCCGTCCACGTACTCCGGGAAACTCGTGTTCGGGAACGCGGACAGCAGCCCCCCCGTCGTGGTCCCGGCCCGTTCGATCACCCGGAGGAGGCTCGCCGGGCCCGACCCGCAGTTCCCCCCGATCACGTCCGCGCCCAGCCGCTCCAGCCCGGCCAGCGCCTCCATCGCGTCCGCCCCCCCCATCGTCCGCAGCCGGTCCGCGAACGCGAGCTGGCAGATCACCGGGACATCCGCGGCCACCGACTTGACCGCCCGCAGCGCCGTCTGGAGCTCCTCCAGGTCCGCGAACGTCTCCAGGATGAGGAGGTCCACGCCCCCCTCCAGCAGCGCCTCCCCCTGCTCCCGGAAGGCCCCGAATCTATCCGCCTCGGAGACCTCGCCGGCCTCCACGTCGGCGCGCCCGAAGGGCCCCATCGCCCCGGCCACAGACACGCCGTCGGGCACGGACGCGCGGGCGATCCGGGCCCCGGCCAGGTTGGCCTCCCGCACCTTCCCCGCCTCCCCCACCCGTCCCAGCTTGTTCCGGTTGGCCCCGAACGTGTTCGTCTCCACCACCTGCGCCCCCGCCGCCGCGTAGTCCCGGTGGATAGACGCCACCAGGTCCGGGTGCGTCAGGTTGAGCAGGTCGAAGTTGGCGTTCCAGGGCACGCCCCGCGCCTGGAGCATCGTCCCCATCGCCCCGTCCCCGACCACGACCTCCTCGCGCAGGCGTTCGATGAGTTCACGGCCTTTCATAATCCTCCAAAGCAGACCACAGGACCACAAGACCACGGGACCACAGACCAAAGGACTACAGGTCTTGTGGTCTGTGGTCTTTAATATAGCCCCGCGCCCGCCTCCGATCAACAAAAAAGCCTGGGGGTTATCCCAGGCTTCGCAAAAGGGACCGTCGTAAGCCGAACGGCCACGAACCGGACCTGCTTTTCGCTTGACTTGGACGCTTTGTATGCGCATGGTATTGGCCGGGCGCGTTCAGGAAAAGAGAACCCCTTCCCGGCCGTAGAGATGCGCAGATGTCAGCGCTTTTTCACGGCGCCTTCGGAGGTGATTCACGATGGAGACGTCGGCTCAGAGTAAACCTTCTCCTGTTGACCTCGAATATCCGCTGTTAGTTCTCAATCTGGAGCCGGCCCTGCACATGACAGAGGATCAGTTTTTCGAACTCTGTCAGATCAACCGGGACCTGAGGATCGAACGGAACGCGTTCGGGGAGTTGATCATCATGCCACCAGCGGGGGGAGAGACCGGCAAACAGAATGCAGAAATCGCGATTCAGCTGGGAGTGTGGGCCAAGCGGGATGGAGAGGGGACGACGTTCGATTCCTCAACGGGCTTTCGTCTTCCCAACGGGGCCGTTCGGTCTCCGGACGCGGCATGGGTGAGACACACCCGCTGGGAGGGATTGACGCCGGAGGAGAGAAAGAAGTTTATCCCCCTGTGTCCGGACTTCGTGATCGAACTCCGTTCCCCGACGGACAGCCTCAGCGCCCTCCAGGAGAAAATGCGAGACTACCTCGACAACGGGGCGCAGTTGGGCTGGCTCATCGACCCTGAACAGCGGCGCGTCTATGTCTACCGCCCGCAAGCGCCGGTCCAGGTGCTGGAAAACCCGGAGGCTGTCTCCGGCGATCCCGTTCTCGCCGGGTTTGCGCTGGACATGCGAGAGATCTGGTGAGGGAGAGGGCGAATGGGGGCCTGGCCGGACCCCCGGAGCCTCCCGGACAGCTCTGCGACGACCTCCTCGCCGTGCGCGTCGAAGAACCCGGACGTCAGGGTTCGTATGCAATCGTGGGCAGGTATGTCCATATCACTGGCCTTCCGCGTCCAGCGCCCGGCGCACCGCCGATGCAGGGGGGTCCATAAACTCCCTCCGAGGAAAGACCACTGACCACTGACCACTGATCATAAATCTTACGCAGGGAAATGTACCTCAAATCTGCCGGGGGGGAAATCGGGGAAAACCTGAGAGAAGAGGAGAAAAAACCTGAGAAGGGGAAGGAAAATATCAGGGAAAACCTGATGGAGGGGTCAGGAAAAACCTGAGAGAAGGGAGGAGAAACTCAGGGAGAACCGCTGTAATTTATCCACTCATACGTTTGTACTCGTCCCGGGAGGTCGTCCGATGCATCTAAAGCTCCTTCAGTTTTCCCTTCGCTTTGTCCTCTAATGCCTCCTTGATGAGGAAATCTAATTTCCCCGATTTTGAGTCAGCTTCGATCTCTTTATCCCATTCTTTCCAATCCCTTTCGATGAACCAGTCCCTCAAGCGCCTGTATTCTTCTTGAGGAAGAGATTCTATTGCCAGCTGAATTTCCTCTACACGACTCATAATGCCTCCTCTGTTTCTCTCTTTCAGTTTACAGTCCACTCTCTTGGATCATACTTGTGAAATGTACTTTTGTTGAGGGGGCCTGTCAATGAGGTTTTACGGCGGCGCACGGGGAGTCCTGTGGTCCCGTGGTCTGTGGTCTTGTGGTCTTATTCCGCAGACACGATCCCCGCCCGGATCGTGTAGCGCACGAGGCCCGCCACGTCGCGGATGCCGAGCCGCTCCATCACCTGCGCCCGGTGCGTCTCGACCGTCTTCACGCTCAACTGAAGCGCATAGGCGATCTCCTTCGTGGAGCGCCCCTCCGCGATCAACTTCAGGACCTCCCGCTGGCGCGGCGTCAGGGCGTCGGGGGGGCCGGCCTCCGCCGTCTTCCGCCCGACACCCTCCGGAAACTCCGTCCAGATGTGCTTGCCGATCAGGTCTTCGCGCCGCCGGTCGAAAATCCGGGCGGCCTTCTCATTCACATAGATATACCGCCAGTCCGTGTCCAGGGCGACGAAGGCGTCGGTGATTCGTTCGAGAACGGCTTCGAGTATCTCGCGCTGGCGCAGGGCCTCCGGCCTCGCCGCCTCGTTGGCAGGCAATGGCGCTCCCATGTCGCACCCTCCTTCTTCGGGGGTACTCCAATAGCAGATCACTCTGGCAACAAAAAGATACAACAATTCATGCCGACATTCATCATTAAAAACTTTTCACCGGCCAACAGAACGGATTTTCATTTGACAAGTCGGGCAGTGTTCCGTAAATTGATTAAGCTACTTATGTTATATCCAGGTCCGATCTTAGGATGATAACGGACGCAACCCCGGGCGCCATGTCCTCTATCACTGACATCCTTCGTCGCCACGCATCCAGCCGTGGCGCCCTGATCCTGGCCCTCCAGGAGATCCAGGCCGCTGAAGGCCACATCCCCCGCGAGCGCATCCCCGAGATCGCCCGCGCCTTCGGCCTGACCGACGCCGAGGTCTTCGGCGTCATCAGCTTCTACACCGACCTGCGCCTCGAAAGACAGGGGGAGACCGTCGTCCGCGTCTGCTGCGGGGACTCCTGCGTGGCCACCGACGGCTACCGCATCCTCCGGGCCGTGACCGACCACCTCGGCGTCTCCCCGGACGAGACCACGCAGGACGGAAAGACCACCCTGCGCATCGCCTACTGCCTGGGCAACTGCGCCCTCTCCCCGTCCATGATGATCGGCGAGCGCGTCTACGGCCGGCTCACGCCGAAGCGGGCCGTGCAGGTGGTGGAGAAGAGCATAGGATAAGATCGGCCCTCTCCCTCCCCCAGGCCTGTGGATAAGGCCCTTGAGACCCCCTCCCTCTCCCGTACGTACGGGAGAGGGAGGGGGTATGGGGGTGGGTGAGGGCCTGAAATCCCATACCCTCGTATGAACCTCTTCATCTCCTCCGATTCCTCCAGCGTCGCCGCCGGGGCCGACGAGGTCTGCGACGCCCTCGAACAGGCCCTCCTCCGGCAGGGCCGCGAGGCGACGATCCTGCGCACGGGCAGCCGGGGGGCCTACTTCCTCGAACCCCTGATCGAGGTCGAGACGGAGCGCGGGCGCGTCGCCTACGTCAACGTCTCTCGCGGGGACGTCCCGAAGCTCCTGCGGGGCGGCCTGCTCGGCGGAAAGGCCGTCCGGCCCTTCTATCGCGGCCCCGTCTCGGACATCCCCTTCTTCCAGCGCCAGACCCGCATCACCTTCCGGCGCTGCGGCGTCGTGAACCCCGCCTCCATAGACGACTGCGTCGCCGCCGGGGCCTATCAGGCCCTCCGCAGGGCCCTGTTCGACCTGACGCCGCAGCAGGTCATCGACGAAGTGAAGGCCTCCGGCCTGCGCGGCCGGGGGGGCGCGGCCTTCCCCACCGGCCTCAAGTGGCAGACCGCGAAGGACTGTCCCGCCGACGAGCGGTTCATCGTGGCCAACGGGGACGAGGGCGACCCCGGCACCTACGCCGACCGGATGCTCATGGAGGGGGACCCCCACGCCCTGATCGAGGGCACGGCCATCGCCGCCCGCGCCGTGAACGCCTCGCGCGGCTACGTCTACATCCGCGCCGAGTACCCGGCGGCCATTCGCCGGGTGCGGGACGCCATCGCGCAGGCCAGGGCAGCGGGCTACCTCGGCCCCGACCTTCTGGGCAGCGGCTTCGCCTTCGACCTGGAGGTCCGCACCGGCGCGGGGGCCTACATCTGCGGCGAGGAGACCGCCCTGCTCGAAAGCCTGGAGGGGAGGCGCGGCATGGTCCGACCCAAGCCCCCCTACCCGGCGGAGCAGGGGCTGTTCGGCAAGCCCACCGTGGTCAACAACGTCACGACCCTCTCCACCGTCCCGGCCATCCTCGAAAACGGAGGCGCGTGGTATGCCGCCTTCGGCGCGGGCCGGAGCCGGGGCACCGTCCCCCTTCAACTCGCGGGCCGCCTCCGCACCCCCGGCCTGGTCGAGGTCCCGTTCGGGATGACCCTCGGCGAGGTCATCAAGACCTTCGGCGGCGGCCTGCCGAAGGGCCGGCGGTTCAAGGCCGTGCAGGTGGGCGGCCCCCTCGGCGCGATCTTCCCCCGCACCCTCCTGAACACCGCCGTGGACTTTGAGGCCTTCGCCGCCGGCGGCGGCCTCCTGGGGCACGGGGGCATCGTCGTGTTCGACGACAGGGCCGACATGGTGGAACTCTCCCATCACTTCGCCCGCTTCTTCGCCCACGAGTCCTGCGGCGTCTGCACCCCCTGCCGGATCGGCACGAAGCGGGCGGAGGAGATCCTGGGGCGCGTGGCCGCCGGCCAGACCGACCGGTCGGAGCTGGACCTCCTCGACGACCTGGCCAGCACGATGCGCCCGGCCAGCCTCTGCGCCCTCGGCCAGATGGCCACCAACCCCGTCGCCAGCGCGATGAAATATTTCCCTGAGGAGTTCGCGAAAAAGGTGGGCGAAAAGAGGCGGGTGTCCCGAAAGGCAGGTTGACTTGTCCACGCATCCTCAAAAGCGCATCCCCCCCGAGGAATACCTGGCCCTCGAACGCAAGTCCTCATTGAAGAGCGAGTACTTCAACGGGGAGGTCTTCGCGATGGGAGGGGCCAGCCCGAGCCACGCCCTTATTGTGACCAATATCGTCTCCGAGTTGCGAGGGCAACTCAAAAAGCGGCCCTGCGTCGTCTATTCCACAGACCTGAGAGTGAAAGTGGCTCCGACCGGCCTCTACACCTATCCCGATGTCGTGGTGGTCTGCGGCAAGGCCCTGTTTGACGACGACCAGAAGGACACCCTGCTCAACCCCGCATTGATCGTTGAGGTGCTCTCCGAGTCCACCAAAGACTACGACCGGGGCGGAAAATTTGAGCACTATCGCACGGTAGAATCGTTCAAAGAGTACGTCCTGGTCGCCCAGGACAAACATCACGTGGAGCACTTCGTCCGGCAGCCGGACCGCCGCTGGCTCCTGTCGGAGACGAATCGGATCGAAGACACCCTCGACCTGACCTCCATCGGCTGCCGTCTGGCCCTCGCCGAGGTCTACGACAAGGTCGAAATGGCGGAGAACGTCTAATGGAGACATTGGTTCAGGAAAAAATTGCCCCTCCCGACCTCGGGTATCCGCCGCTGATCGTCCGCCTGGAGCCGGTCCTGCGCCTGACGGAGGGCCAGTTCTTCGAGTTCTGCCAGATCAACCGGGATCTGAGAATCGAACGGAATGAATACGGGGAGTTGATTCTTATGCCACCCGCAGGGGGAAAGACCGGCGACCGGAACGCGGAAATCGGGATGCAGTTGAGGTTGTGGGCAAAGCGGGACGCACAGGGGACGACGTTCGATTCTTCAGGGGGGTTTTGCCTTCCCAGCGGGGCCGTTCGCTCGCCGGATGCCTCCTGGGTGAGACATTCGCGTCTGAACGCCCTGCCCCCGGAGCAACAGGAGAAATTCCTCCCCCTCTGCCCGGACTTCGTGATCGAACTCCGCTCCCCGACAGACAGTCTGAGCGTCTTGCAGGAGAAAATGAGGGAGTACCTGGACAATGGGGCGCAGTTAGGCTGGCTCATCGACCCGGCGCAGCGGCGCGTCTACGTCTACCGCCCGCAGGCGTCCGTTCAAATGCTGGAAAACCCGGAGACGATTTCAGGTGATCCGGTTCTGGCCGGGTTTGTGCTGGACTTGAGAGAGATATGGTAGGGCCGCAACGGTCTTCGCATAGATAAGAGGAGATAACCCCATGTCCTCCAGCAACGGTCCCAACGGCAACGGCAAAACGGTCACGCTCACGGTCAACGGCCGGCCCGTCTCGGTCCCTGTAGGGACCACGGTCCTGAAGGCCGCGAAGGCCGCGGGCGTGTTCGTCCCCACGCTCTGCGCCTCCGACAAGCTCTCCCCCTACGGCTCCTGCCGGATGTGCCTCGTCTCCGTGGAGGGGATGCGGGGCCTCCCGGCCTCCTGCACGACCCCTGCAACGGATGGAATGGTCGTCACCACCACCACGCCCGACATCGACCGCCTCCGGCGCAACGTCATGGAGCTCTACCTGTCCGACTTCGGAGACCTGCCCCAGGCCCGGTCCGACGGCGGTCGCCACCCCTTCCTGGACCTGGCCGCCTACGTGGGCGTCCGCGAGGTCCGCTACAGAGGCGTCAAACACGACCGGCCCATCGACGACTCCAACCCCTACTTCCGGTTCGACCCGAACCTCTGCATCGCCTGCGGCCGCTGCGTGCGCGCCTGCGACGAGACCCAGGGCACCTTCGCCATTCAGCTCCTCAGCCGGGGGTTCGACACCACCGTCGTGGCCGGCGCGGGCGTCCCCTTCGCCGAGTCCAACTGCGTCTCCTGCGGGGCCTGCGTCAAGGAGTGCCCCACCGGCGCCCTCGACGAGAAGCGCCTCCTCCAGGTCGGCCCGCCCGACACCAGCGTCCGCACCACCTGCGCTTACTGCGGCGTGGGCTGCCAGTTCGAGGCGCAGGTCCGGGGCGGCCAGGTCGTCTCCATGAAGCCCATCGACGACTCCCCGGTCAACGACGGCCACGCCTGCGTGAAGGGCCGGTTCGCCTTCGACTACGTCTACGCCCCGGACCGCCTCAGGACCCCGCTCATCCGGAAGGACGGGAAGTTCGTCGAGGCCACCTGGGACGAGGCCATCGGCCTGATCGCCTCGACCTTCCAGCGCATCCTCGAACAGCACGGCCCCGACGCCCTGGCCGGCATCTCCTCCTCGCGCGGCACGAACGAGGAGAACTACCTCATGCAGAAGTTCTTCCGCGCCGCCGTGGGCACGAACAACATCGACAACTGCGCCCGCGTCTGCCACAGCGCCACCGTCTCCGGCATGATGGAGGTGTTCGGCGTCGGCGCGGCCACCAACGGCCTGGAGGACATCGACCGGGCAAGGCTCCTGATGATCGTCGGCGCCAACCCCACCGAGGGGCACCCCGTCACCGGCGCGCGAATCAAGCGGGCCGTCCGCCGGGGCGCAAGGCTCATCGTCATCGACCCCCGCCGGATCGAGCTCTGCAAGTACGCCGATGCCCACCTCCAGCTCCGGCCCGGCGCCAACGTGGCCGTGCTCAACGGCCTGGCCCACGTCATCCTGACCGAGGGCCTCTACGACGAGGCCTTCATCGGCCAGAGGACCGAGAACTTTGAGGCCTACCGGCAGACGATGCTCACCTACACCCCGGAGCGCGTGGAGGAGATCTCCGGCGTCGCGGGGGACCTGCTCCGCAGGGCCGCCCGCCTCTACGCCACGAGCGGGGCCTCCATGTGCTGCCACGGCCTGGGCGTCAGCGAGCACAAGTACGGCTCCTTCGGCGTGATGGCCATGGCCAACCTCGCCCTCCTCACGGGCAACGTCGGCAGGCCAGGCACGGGCATCAACCCCCTGCGCGGCCAGAACAACGTCCAGGGCTCCTGCGACGTGGGCGCCATGCCCCACGCCCTCTCGACCTACCAGAAACTCCAGGACCCGGACGTGCGGGCCAAGTTCGAGGCCGTCTACGGCAGGCCCATCCTCGCCACGCCCGGCCTCAAGATCCCGGAGATGTACGAGGCCATGGTCGCCGGAAGGATGAAGGGCCTCTGGGTCGTGGGCTACGACGTGCTCCACACGGACCCCAACACCCACTTCGTCCGCCGCGCCCTCGGGAAGCTCGACTTCCTGGTCGTGCAGGACCTCTTCCTGAACGAGACCGCGAAGCTCGCCCACGTCGTCCTCCCCGGCGCCTCCTTCCTGGAGAAGGACGGCACCTTCACCAACGGCGAGCGCCGCATCCAGCGCATCCGGAGGGCCATCCCCCCCGTCGGACAGGCCAGGGCCGACTGGGAGGTCATCTGCGCCATCTCGGAGGCGATGGGCTACCCCATGCGCTACGCCCACCCCTCCGAGATCATGGACGAGATCGCCCGCCTCACCCCCAGCATGGCCGGCGTCAGCTACGACCGGCTTGAAGGCCACGGCCTCCAGTGGCCCGCCCCTCACGCCGGACACCCCGGCACCCGCGTCATGCACCAGGAGCAGTTCCCGCGCGGCAGGGGGAAGTTCTCCCCCGCGGACTACCTGCCCCCCGGCGAGGAGCCCGACGGGGACTACCCCTTCTGCCTGGTCACGGGCCGCATCCTCCACCACTACAACAGCGGCACCATGACCCGCCGCACCCGCCTGACGGCCTGGGTGGACGAGGACGTGGTGGAGCTCCACCCCGAAGACGCCGCCGAACTCCTCGTCGAGGACGGGGAGAAGGTCCGCCTCCTCAGCCGCCGGGGCGAGGTGACCCTCACGGCCCGGCACAGCGACCGCGTGGCCCCCGGCCAGGTCTTCGCCACCTTCCACTTCCCGGAATTGCGCCTGAACGAACTCCTCTCCTCCTCCGCCGACGTCCTGTCTAAGTGCCCGGAGTACAAGGTCTCCGCCGTGCGCGTGGAGAAGATCGGGAAGGCCTCCGCGCGAAGAGGCAGGGAGAAGGCCCTGGCCGCCGCGGATTAAAAAAACGAATGGGAGAATGGGAGAATGGGAGAATGGGAGAATGGGAGAAAAATCCTTCTCCCGCTCCCCCACTCCCCCACTCTCCCGCTCGCTCTTTATGTCTACCCCTGCCATCATCTCCCACCTCACCACGCGGTTTCACGGCCCCTCCGCCGCGCCCGCGGACGACCTCCTCGCCGTGGAGGAGCCCCTGGAGGTCCGGCTCCAGGGCCAGCCCATCGCCGTGATCATGCGCACGCCGGGGGACGACTTTGAGCTGGCCGCCGGCTTCCTCGTCACCGAAGGCATCCTGCGCTCCCCATCCGATGTCGGCGCCATCTCCTACTGCAAGGACGCCGAGCCCCCCAACCTCGAAAACGTCGTGGACGTGGTCCTGGCCGACGGCGTGCCCTTTGACCTCGAGCGCCTCCGCCGGAACGTCTACGCCTCCTCCTCCTGCGGCATCTGCGGCAAGGCCACCATAGAGGCCATCCACGCCCACGCCCCTCCCGTCGCCGCCGACTTCACCCTCCCCCCCGGCCTCCTCTACGCCCTCCCCGACCGCCTCCGCGCCGCCCAGTCCGCCTTCGACCGGACCGGCGGCCTCCACGCCGCGGGCCTGTTCGACCTGGACGGAAACCTGATCGTCCTGCGAGAGGACGTGGGCCGGCACAACGCCGTGGACAAGATCGTCGGCCACCTCCTCCTGCGGGACCTCCTCCCCGCAACGGATAGACAATCCGATACCGACCGGCGCGTCCTGATGGTCAGCGGCCGGGCCGGGTTCGAGATCGTGCAGAAGGCCCTCGTCGCCCGCATCCCCGTCGTGGCCGCCGTCTCCGCCCCCTCCTCCCTGGCCGTGGACCTCGCCGTCGAATCCAACATGACCCTCGTCGGCTTCCTGCGCGGCGACCGGCTCAACGTCTACGCGGGCGGGCACAGGCTCGGGCTGAAAAACGTGGACCGTGAACCGGGTACCGTGAACCGCAAAAACCAAGCTCCAACCTAGGTGAGTGGGGATGGGACGGATCACGGATCACGAACCACGAATCACGCATAATTCCCCTCCCTCCGCCACACATCCAGGATCAGCTCGTACCGCTCCAGCCGCATCCCCGTGTAGACGCAATTGCTCGTGGAGAAGATGTAGCCGCCCCCCGGCATGCCGTGGCGCAGGGCGTAGCGCGCCGAGGCGATGCACTCCTCGTCCTTCCCCGAGTCGAGCAGCCCGCAGTTCACGTTCCCGATCAGGCAGACCCGGCCCCCCACCAGCCGCTTCACCTCGGCGATGTCCACCCCCCCCTGCGGGTCCAGCGAGTGGAGGGCGTGGGGCTCCCCCTCCAGCAGGCGGTCCAGGATCGGCAGGATGTTCCCGTCCGTGTGCTTGATGACGTAGTGCCCCTGGGACCGGTACCCCCGGATCAGCCAGGCCAGGTAGGGCGTCACAAACTCGTCGAACCAGTCCGGCCTCAAAAACGGCCCCGTGTTGAAGCAGTAGTCCGCGCAGAGGGCGAACCCGTCGATCCCCCCGTGCCGGGCCAGCCGCTCCCCCCGCTCTAAGGCCCGGTCCACGCGCTGGGCGGCCTCGGCCCTCACCGCCTCCGGCTCCTCCACGAGCCGGGCGCACCAGTCCGCCATCGCCCCCCCGCTGGGGATGCTGTAGGTGGCGTCCCCGTGCAGCATCAGGAAGTAGGCGTCCCCCGTTCGCTCCCGCACCAGGTCGATCAGGCGCAGCGTCTCCTCCTCCCGGTTCGGGTTCGGGTGCAGAAAGATGGCGTCGTGCCCGAAGCGCTCCGCCGTGGCGATGAACAGTTCCGCCATGTCCCGGCGGTGCAGCGCGCGCTCCCGCTCCTCCATCTGGTCCCACTGGTGGTAGCTCCGGTGGGCGGGGTGCACCTTCCCGAAGGCCTCCATCGTCAGGAAGAAGACCAGCTCAAAGTGCGGCACCCGTCCGGTCAGGGGACGCCATTCCAGCGCCGCGATGAAGCGCTCCCGTGGAGTCATCACACAGCCCTCCCTCAAAAAAAACAGGGATAGACAGGATGAACAGGATGAAAGAAGCCTCTATCCTGTTTATCCTGTCTATCCCTGTAAAATGCGGTCTTCAACCCGATCCCTAAAACGGCCGTTTTCGGTAGCGCGCCGGGCTGATCTTGAGCTGGTCCCGGTACTTCGCCACGGTCCGCCGGGCGATATCGATCCCCTCCCCCCTCAGGATCTCCGCGACCTTCTGGTCGCTCAGCGGGTCCTTGGGGTCCTCCTCCGAGACCATTTTGGCGATCTTCTCCTTCACCGACTTGGTCGCGATATCCCCCTCCTCCGTCGAGAGCTTCCCGTCGAAGAAGTACTTCAGCTCGTAGACCCCGTGGGTCGTCTGCACGTATTTCCCGTTGATCACCCGGCTGATCGTCGAGACGTGCATGCGGACCTTGTCCGCCACCTCCTGGAGGACCATCGGGCGCAGGTGACCCGGCCCCTCGTCGAAGAACTCCTGCTGGTTCTCCACGATGCACCGCATCACCTTGAGCATCGTGCCCCGGCGCTGGTCGATGGCGTTGATCAGCCACCGGGCGGAGTTGAGCTTCGACAGCACGAACTTCTTGGCCTCCCCCCCCTCCTTCTCCGACTGGTTCAGCAGCACCTTGTAGAGCGGACTCACCCGGAGGGTCGGGACGTTCCGGTCGTTCAGCAGGACGACATAGGTGTCGTCCACCTTCTCCACCAGCAGGTCCGGGTAGACCAGGTTCACGTTGAGACGCGGCTCCGGCGAGAACCCCGGCTTAGGGTTGAGGGACTCGATCACCTTCGACGCCTCGCTGACCTGCTCCTTCGTCACATTCAGCAGCCGGCAGATCCGGCTGTAGCGCCGGTTCATCAGGTCATCGAGGTGATCCCTCACCAGGGCCGTGGCCAGGGAGTCCTCCATCCCCCGGTCGCGAAGCTGGATCATCAGACACTCGCGCAGGTCCCGCGCCGCGATCCCAGACGGCTCGAACGACTGCACGGCCTTCAGGACGCGCTCGACCTCCGAGACGGAGATGCCGAGCACATCGGCGATCTCCTGCGCCGAGATCGTCAAAAATCCGTCGTCGTCCAGATTGCCGATGATGTACTCCGCCACCTCCCGCTCGGCCTCGGACAGGTCGGTCAGCAGCAGCTGCTCCCGCAGGAGGTCGGCCATCGAGGGGCGGTCCGCCTCGGTGACCTCCCACGGCTCCTCGTTCGGGTCGAACTCCTGCCGGTGGCTGGTGTATTCCGGGGCGCTGGTCGCCTCGTTGAGATATTCTTTCCAGTCGTCGGCGTCCAGCGACCCGTCCACGTCCTTGGCCGCCACGCTCGCGTCCACCGGCTCGTCGGCGGGCAGGGTCGGGACCTCCGCCTCCTCGACGACCTCAGGGGCCTCGACCGGCTCCTCGGCGACCTCAGGGGTTTCAGACGCCTCCACAGGAGTCTCCGTGTCGAGAGAGCCCTCGTCGTCCGCCGGCTCCTCCTGGGGCTTTTCCTCCTCCTCCTCCTGGGTCAACTCCGGCTCAAGGACCTCTTCGAGGAGGGGATTGATCTCCAGCTCCTGCTGGATGGCCTGCTCCAACTCAATCGTCGGCATCTGAAGGAGGCGCAGCGAGTGGATGAGCTGCGGGGCCATCTTCTGCTGGAGCGACGCCTGTTGGGTCAATCGGATCATAAGGCTACCGCAAAAAGGATGCCAGGGAGGAAACGCGACACCCTAAAGTATAAAGAACACCTGCGCCGGACACAACAGTTTTTTTCAGCAGTCAGCAGTCAGCTATCAGCAGTCAGCTATCAGCAAAATTCAAAAACATCCGATTTTGCTGATGGCTGATAGCTGATAGCTGTTCTCACATCCTGAACCCCTCTCCAAGATAGATCCTGCGGACCTCCGGGTCTTCGGCCAGGGCGCGGGCCGTGCCGGAGGTCCGGAGTTCCCCATCCGAGATGATGTAGGCCCTGTCCGTGATCGCCAGCGTCTCCCGCGCGCGATGGTCCGTGATGAGCAGACCGATCCCCCTGGACCGGAGCCTGGCGATGATGCCCTGGATGTCCTCCACCGTCCTGGGATCCACCCCCGCGAAAGGCTCATCCAGCAGCATAAATTTCGGCTCCACCGCCAGCGCCCGCGCGATCTCCACGCGCCGGGTCTCCCCCCCGGACAGCAGGTCCGCCCTCTGGCGGGCCAGTGGGCCCATGCCCAGCTCTTCGAGGAGAAGCTCCGCCCTCTCCCGCTGTTCGCGGGGGGGCACCCCCTGCGCCTCCAGAACCGCCCGGACATTCTCCTCCACCGTCAGCCCCCGGAAGGCGGACGGCTCCTGGGCCAGGTACCCGATCCCCGCGCGGGCCCGTCTGTACATCGGCATGGACGTCACCTCCAGGTCCTCCAGAAAGATGCGCCCCGCCGTCGGTTTCACGAGCCCCACGATCATGTGAAACGTCGTCGTCTTGCCCGCCCCGTTCGGCCCCAGAAGCCCCACCACCTCGCCCGGGCCGACCTCCACCGCCACCCCCTTCACCACCAGGCGCTTGCCGTACTGTTTGGTCAGCCCCTCGGCCCTCAGCATTTTTTATTTCCCTCGCTCCTCCTCCGTCATCCAGTACGCCCCTGCCACGCCCCCCTCCACCGTCGCCCGTTTCACCTCCCCCCCCTCCAGGGCCAGCCGGATGCGGTCGCCGCTCAGGCGACTCTTTCCCCCCCGTTTTCGGGCCGCGCGGTCGTCCGGCAGGTACTCGCAGGCCGCGTGCCCCTGGAGCAGCACGCCCTCGATCCGGTCCCCCGCCAGCTCGACCTCGACGGCGTCCCCCGTCAGAAGGCTGCGCTCCGACCCGTCCGCCGAACGGTGAGACGCCCTCCCCTGCCCCTCCCCGTTCACCCGCCCGGCGCGGCCCCCCTCGAACAGGACCGCGATCCTCCCGGCCGTCAGCTCGACCTCGGAGCTGTCGGCGGCCCTGTACACGCTCTTCGCGCGCCCCTCCGACGTGGCCCGGCGCAACGCCCCCTCCTCGACCTCCACGGACAGCGTGTCCCCCTCCAGCCTGCTCCATCCCGAGGGCTCGCCCGCAGCGTCGAAGCGCCACTGAAAGACCTTCGCGTCTCCAGTCGCCACCACGCGGCATCGCCCGTCCGCCACGCTGAGGCCCACCCGCTCCCCCCGCACCTCAGAGCTGTCCGCGCCGCCCCCCCGGGGCCGGCGCAGGACGGGCGCCCCCTCCATCACCACCGTCCCCGAATCGCAGACGGCCCGGCCGCACCAGGCGACGAACCCCCCGACCTCCATCCCCACATCCCCCTCCCCCTCCGCGCGCCCCCCGCCCCGCGCAAACCGGATGGTGTCCGCCGTCATCGCGAGCGTGTCCTCATCCGCCCGGACCATCCGGGGCCGCCCCCGCGCCACGCCCGATTCCCCGCCCGAGGCGACCTCCAGCGTGTCCGCTCGAAGATGGACGCGGCGTTCCGGGAAACGCGCCTCCACGCCCCCGACGGCCTCGACGCGGCCTTCCCCGCGCAGCCAGATCGCGCGCGCCGCCCGAAGCTCCCTCCCCCCCTCCGTCACCAGGACCCCCCCGGAGACGACCGCCCGCCGCCCTTTCAACGAATAGGTCAGCGTATCCCCCGCCACCCGCCGCGCGCCCTCCGTCGCCTCGACCCCGCCCGAAAAGACGACCTCGTCCGCGGCGGAGGAGTAGACGGCCTGGGCCGACCGGACAAAGACGCTGTCTATCAGCGCCTCCACGCGGCCCGTGTAGGTCCTCCGGACGGCCCCCCCCTCCTCCTGCGCCGTCTCCATCCGCTCCGCCCGGATCTCGTAGGCAAAAATCGTTTTACCGCAGAGGACACAGAGGGCGCAGAGAAGGCCGAGGACTGACCTGACCTCCTCGCGCATCATCTCTCCTTCTTCGTCGTCACATTCCGCATCGACCATCGCTTGAGGTCGGGCGTAGACTCAAACCCGACCCCCGTCTCCACGCCGTCGGCCCGGCGGATCGTGACCGGGCCGTCGCCGGTGATCCGCTCCCGCTCGTTGTCCCACCGCAGGGCGTCGGCCTCCAGCGTCGTGCTGTCCTCCGCCGTCACCACCACGCCGCCCAGGGCCAGCATGCGCCGGTCCCCCTCCTCCACCGCCCCCATCGGCGACCGGAGGACGGAGGTTCGTCTGCCGGAGGCGTCAAAAAACATCACCTCCACCCCCCGGTCCAGGCTGTCCACCCGCGAAAGACCGTAGTGACGAAAACGCCCTGCCCGGACGACCGCCCGACGGACGCCCGCATTCGTCAGGGCGCTCTCCCACCCCCACGCCTCCTGGTCCGGCCCCCTGACCTCCTGCGCCGCCTGGCCGACGGGCTGCTCCTCGATTCGGGAACAGGAGAAGAACAGAATACAGAATACAGAATACAGAATACAGAATTTCACTTCGCCTCTTTCACCACCGCCTCGATAAACCCGTGGAACAGCGGCGAGGGCCGCTCCAGGTTGGACTTGAACTCCGGGTGGGCCTGTGTCGCCAGGAAGAAGGGGTGGTCGGGCAGCTCGATGAACTCCATCAGCTTCACCCCATCCTGCCGGCGGTGGAACCCGGAGAACACAAGCCCGTGCTCCTCCAGCAGGTCCACGAACTTGGGCGACACCTCATAGCGGTGGCGGTGCCGCTCCAGGACAGCCCGCTCCGACCTCAGGATGACCCCGGCGCGAAACGCCTGTTTCTCGTCCTTCAGGAGCTGTTCGATCCGGGCCGTGTCCTCCTCCAGCCTGCCCGTCTTCTCGTAGAGCTTCAGCGTCCGGCTCCCCCGCTTGAGGATGGCGGCGTAGGCCCCCAGGCGCATCGTCCCGCCGTACTGGTGCTTCTGGATCACCTCCCGCTGCGCGGGCTGGAAGTCGATCACCGGAAAGGGCGTCCCCGGGTCCACCTCCGTGGAGTTGGCCTCCTCCAGGCCGGCCAGGTTCCGGGCGTACTCCACCACGGCCATTTGCAGGCCGAAGCAGAGGCCCAGGTAGGGGACATTTCGCTCCCGCGCGTGGCGGATCGCCTCGATCACCCCCTCGGCCCCGCCGTCCCCGAACGCCCCCGGCACGATGATCCCGTCGCAGTCGCTCAGGACCGCCCCGGCGTCCGCGTGCTCCAGGCGGCGGGAGTCGATCCAGGTGATGTCCACCCCCGTGTCGAACGCCGCCCCGGCGTGCTCCAGGGACTGGTTGACGGAGATGTAGGAGTCTGTCAGCCGGTAGTCCCCGATCTCCACGTACTTGCCGACCATCGCCACCCGCACCCTCCGGGACGGGGAGGTGATCCGGCCCACCAGACGCTCCCAGACGCCCCAGTCCGGCGCCCGCCGCGCGGGCAGCCCCAGCCGGTCCAGGATCTTCTCCCCCAGCCGGTCCTGCTCCAGGTTCAGGGGGACGCGATAAATGGTGTCCACATCCGGCGCCGAGATCACGTAGTCCGTCGAGATGTTGGCCGCCGTCTCGATCTTCTTCTTGCGCACCTGATCCAGGGCCCCCTTCGCCCGGCAGAGGATGAAATCCGGGAAGATGCCCGTCTCGCTGAGCTGCTTGATCGCCTGCTGCGTCGGCTTGGTCTTCATCTCCTCGATGTGCCCCGGCACAGGCAGGTAGGTGACGAGCACATAGACCATGTTCTCCTCCCCCACCTCCCGCTCCAGGCTCTTCATGGCGAAGAAGAACGGCAGGTTCTCGTAGTCCCCCACCGTCCCCCCGATCTCCACGAGGGCCACCTCGAACCCCTTGGCCGACTCCGTCACCCGGCGCTTGATCTCGTCCGTAATGTGCGGGATCGGCTGCACCGTCTGCCCCAGGTACTCCCCCCGCCGCTCCCGCTCGATCACCGTGTGATAGATCTGCCCCGTCGTCAGGTTGTTCTGCCGGGAGAGGTCGATGCCCAGAAACCGCTCGTAGTTGCCCAGGTCCTGGTCGATCTCCCCCCCGTCGTCCGTCACCCAGACCTCCCCGTGCTCCGTCGGCCTGAGCGTCCCCGCGTCGTAGTTGAGGTAGGGGTCGATCTTGACCGCCGTCGTCCGGTAGCCGCACTGCTGGATGATCTTCCCGATGGACGCCGCGGCCAGCCCCTTCCCGACGCCGCTCATGACGCCGCCTGCCACGACGATGAACTTGGGACCGCTGTAGTCGCGCTTCACGAGATCTCCTCCGCAAAAACAGAAGAGGCGGGGTGCACTGACACCGCCGCCTCGCGTCACTCGATGACCTTGGGGACCCTGAAGTAGCCTCCCCGCTTGCTCGGCGCATTGGCCAGGAGTTCGTCCTGGGGGAGGGAGGGGGCCACGACATCCTCCCGGAACACGTTGCTGATCGGGAGGACGTGAGACGTGGGGGGGACCCCCTCGGTGTTGAGTTCGTTCAGCTTTTCCACGTAGCCCAGAATCCGGTTCAACTCATCCACGAGGCGCGCCTCCTCCTCGGCGGAGAAGCCCAGCCGGGCCAGATACGCCACCTTCCGGACATCGTCGAGGGTGACTGCCATCAGGACACCGCCTCCAAAAACCGTTTTGCGCCCTTGGGGTCGTTCACCGCAATCCAGCACTCGCTCGGAATCAGGACCGCGTAGAGCCGGCCCTCCTCCACCAGCTTCGGGAACATGACCCCCTCGAAGTCCATCTTCTGAGACAGGTCGAACATCCGGCGAAAGTAGGGGAACGTCTCCGGCGCCAGGACCGAAACGCCGATGTGCGTCGGGATCGGGATCGGAGGGTAGGAGGCGATCTCCCGCACCCGGCCCTCCTCCACCCTCAGCCCCGTGTAGGTGTAGGGCGTCTCCCCCACGACCACCACCGTGGCGATGGCCCCGGCCCGCGTCCCCTGCAGGTGCCCGGCCAGGACATCGTCCACGAAGCTGCCCGGATACCGCACGATCTGGTCGTCCGGGTTGTGGACGATCAGCGTCGCCCCCTCCGGCAGCAGCCCGTTCTGGATCGCGTTCAGGATCGCCCCCCCGCGCCCCACGGGCCGGCCCGGGTCCTCGCTGTAGCGCACCTCCGCGCCCAGCGCCTTCCCGTCCCCCAGGTCCTCCACCACCGACGCCCCCGCGTGGTAGATCAGGGCCACGAACCGCCCGACCCCCGCGTCCCGGTACATCCGGGCCGTGCGCCGGATCAGGCTCTCGTCGCCCAGCTTGAGGGCGGCCTTGTTCACCGCGTCCGACCCCATCAGCGTCCGCAGCCGCGACCCCTCCCCCCCCGCCGGGAGCACGACCACGCACGTCTCCTTGAGCCTCTCTATCTCCTGCGGGTCCACCTGGGGCCTCGGCCCCGGCCTGCAGACCCGCGCCCGCAATTCGTTTAAGGCTTTGAACATTACGCCGGCTCCAGACTCGCGTATTTGACGATGATCTTTTTCGTCGCCCCCGTGTCGAACCGGATGGTCAGCTTGGCCTCCGGCCCGACCCCATTCTTCTCCCGGATCTGCCCCCGGCCCAGCGTCGGGTGGATCACCCAGTTGCCCACGTTGAACGGCAGGGCGTCCTCGAAGTCGAAGGCCCCAACTGTGAGTCCTGAGTCCTGAGTCCTGAGTCCTGAGTCACAGGGCGCGTGGTTCGTGATTCGTGATTCGTGATTCGTGATTCGTTTTTTCGATCCACGATCCACGATCCTCGATCCACGCCTTTCACTTCCGCCTTCCGCCCCTTCGACGCTGCTCAGGGCATGCTTCCGCCTTCCGCCTTCCGCCCACATCCCCGGCGTCTTTCGCTCGATCAGGTGCTCCGGGACCTCCCCCAGAAACCGGGAAGGATAACTCTCACCGGATGACCCGTAGCGCCGCCGGCCCATCGCGTAGGACAGGAACAGCCGCTCCTTCGCCCGCGTGATCCCCACGTAGAACAGCCGCCGCTCCTCCTCCAGGTCCTCCGGGTCCTCGGCCATCCGGGAGATCGGGAACAGCCCGTCCTCCAGCCCCGCGATGAACACCGCCGGAAACTCCAGGCCCTTGGCGCTGTGCAGCGTCATCAGCGTCACCGCGTCCGCCCGGCTGTCCCACTGGTCCACGTCCGAGATCAGCGACACCTCCCGCAGAAAGGCGTCCAGAGACGGGTCCTCCGCCCGCTCCGAGAACTCCTCCATCGCCGACAGCAGCTCCCGCACGTTCTCAATCCGGGTCTCCGCCTCCACGGCCCCCTCCTCCTCCCGCACCGCCTCGAGGTAGCCCGTCCGCGTCACCACGGCCTCAGCCAGGCGATGAACCGGCGTCTGCCCCTTCTCCTCCGCCAGCCCCAGGATCAGCGCGTGGAACCGCTTCATCGCCCCCCTCACCTTCGCCCCCAGCCCCTCGACCTCCTCCGCCCGCCCCATCGCCTCCAGCGGCGTGATCCGCGCCGCGATCGCGAAGTCCTCCACCTTCGCCAGCGACTGCTCCCCGATCCCCCGCCTCGGCACGTTGACGACCCGGCGCAGGCTGACCCCGTCCCTCGGGTTGGCCACGACCCGCAGGTAGGCCAGAACGTCCTTGATCTCCTTCCGTTCATAGAACCGGAGCCCCCCCACGATCACGTAGGGGACGCCCGCCCGCCGGAACTCGTCCTCCAGCGCCCGCGACTGCGCGTTCGTCCGGTAGAGCAGCGCGAAGTCCCGCAGCGTCCGGCCGCGCCGCATCGCCCGGACCGCGTCCAAGATCGCCCGCGCCTCCTCCCGCTCGTCCGCGCACCGGAACAGGACCACCTTCTCCCCGCCCGCCCGCTCCGTCCAGAGCGTCTTCCCCTTCCGCCCCTTGTTGTGCGAGATCACCGCGTTCCCCGCGTCCAGGATCGTCTGCGTCGAGCGGTAGTTCTGCTCCAGGCGGACGACCTTCGCCTCCGGGTAGTCGCGCTCAAAATCCAGGATGTTCCGCAGGTCCGCCCCCCGGAACCGGTAGATCGACTGGTCGTCGTCCCCCACGCAGCAGAGGTTGCGATGCCCGTCCGCGATCAGCTTCGTCAGGAGATACTGCGGCCGGTTGGTGTCCTGATACTCGTCGATCAGGACATAACGAAACCGCTCCCGGTAGAGCGCCAGGGCGTCCGGGTGCCCCTGAAACAGGTGGACCGGCTCCACGATCAGATCGTCAAAGTCGAGGGCGTTGCTCCTCCGGATCTCCCTCTGATAGTGCTGGTAGACCCTCGCCACCGTCTGCTCGTAGACATTGCCCGCCGAGCGGGCGAACTCCGCCGGCCCCACCATCCCGTTCTTCGCCCGGCTGATGCGGCCCCGCACCTGCGCCGGGGGGTACTGCCGGTCGGACACCTCCAGGTCCGCGATCGCCTTCCGGACCAGCGTGAGCTGATCGTCGGAGTCGTAGATCACAAAGTTCCGGTCCAGCCCGATGCGCTCCGCCTCCATCCGGAGGATGCGCGCGCAGATGGAGTGGAACGTCCCGACCCACATCCCCCGGCTGGACCGGCCCAGCAGCCGCTCCACCCGCTCCTTCATCTCCCCGGCGGCCTTGTTCGTGAACGTCAGCGCCAGCACCGACGCCGGGCTCACCCCCTTCACCTCGATCAGATACGCGATCCGGTGCGTCAGCGCCCGCGTCTTGCCCGACCCCGCCCCGGCCAGGATCAGGACCGGCCCCTCCACCGCCTCCACCGCCTCCCGCTGCGCGGGGTTCAGCCCCTCCAGAATGCTCATCGAAGACCCTTATATTGTCTGCTGACGATTCTCTCCCCTTCAATCCCCTGCGCCCCATGCGCCTTCTCCGTGCCCTTTTCGTCCTTTGCGGTAAAATTTTTCTGGTCTTTTTTGACCTGCGCCCGCGCCCGGTCGTGCTCCCGCTTCGTCCGGCTGAAGACGTGCGTCCCATCCCCCCTGGCCACGAAGTAGAGATACCCCATATCCACAGGATAGAGGGCCGCGCGGAGGGACGCCTGCCCCGGATTGGCGATCGGCCCCGGCGGCAGGCCGGGGTAGCGGTAGGTGTTGTAGGGGGAGTCCACCGAGATGTCCGAGTTGTAAAGACGGGCCTTGTGAATGCCCAGCGCATACTCCGTCGTCGGGTCCGACTCCAGCCTCATGCCCACCCTGAGCCGGCGGTGGAACACCCCCGCGATCAGCGGCCGCTCCCCCTCGACCCTCGCCTCCCGCTCCACGATGGAGGCCAGCGTCACCACCTGGTGGACCGACATCCGGAGCATCTCCGCCCGCGCCCGCATCGCCCCGTCGAACACCCGCCAGAACTGCCTCACCATCATCCGGGCCGCCTGCCGCTCGTCCGCCCGGCCCGGAAACCGGTAGGTCTCGGGAAAGAGATACCCCTCCAGCCCCCCCGCCTGGACCCTCAGCTCCCGGCAGAACGCGCGGTCCGTCCCCAGCGCGACGAACCGCGCGGAGTCGATGCCCGCCTCCCGCCTGAGCAGGCCCGCGACCTCCTTCAGGGACAGCCCCTCGGGGATCGTCACGCTCCGGGAGAGGTCCTTGGCCGTGGCCAGCGACCGGATGATTGCCGTCGTCGTCATCCCCCCGTCCACGTCGTGCAGCCCGGCCTGAATCCGGCCCCCGACGGGAGAAAAGTAGGCGGCAAGCCCAAAGAAGAGGGCGCTGCGGATCAGCCCCTCGCGCTCCAGCAGCGCCCCGACCTGCCGCGCCGACATGCCCCGCTCGACGGCGACCTCCCGGACCAGGGGCCGGGAGGCCACGGGCCGGTTCAGGAGATGGGCGGTCAGCCAGCCCCCTCCCGTCAGAGCGACGCAGGTCCCCAGAATCACCCGGACAAAGACAGGAACCCTGCGGGGCCCCCCTGGCCATCGCTCGCGCAACGAGGCCCATCGCGCCCCCCACTGTATATGATCGAGGATGGATTTGACCTTATCTTTCATCATCATTTCTTTTGGCTATCCAGATATCCCTGCAAAATCAACACCGCCGACATCCGATCCACCTCCCCTTTGCGCCCCTTCGTCCGCGCCCCCATCTCCCTCAGCGCCCGGCCCGCCGCCACGCTCGTCAGCCGCTCGTCCCATCGCCTCACCGGCAGCCCCGTCCGGCGCTCCACCTCCGCCGCAAACGCCCCGGCCTCCGCCGCCATCTCCCCGGCGCTCCCGTCCATGTTCAGCGGAAGCCCCACCACGACCTCCCCCGCCTCCACCTCCCCCGCCACCCTCGCCACCTCCGCCGCCGCCGCCTTCAAAGAGCGGACCGCCACCGTCTCCAGCCCCTGCGCCGTGATCCTGAGCGGGTCGCTCACCGCCAGGCCGACCCGCCGCCGCCCGTAGTCCACCGCCAGCACGCGCTTCATTCGATATCCTTCAAGTAGACCGTCCTCCCCGTCCGCCGGCAGACCCGCCAGAGGGCCTCGAACGCCGCGTCCCGCACGGAGGCGTCGGAGTCTTTTAACAGCCCGCACAGGGGCGGAATGCCCCCCGCGTCCCCGGACCGCCCAAGGGCCTCGCACGCCGCGCGCCGCACCCCGGAGGAGGCGTCGCCGAGCGCGCCGATCAGGGCCTGACCGGCCTCTGATCCCCCGACGCCCCCCAGCGCCTCGCACGCCCCCTCGCGCACCTCCTCGTCGCCGTCCTGCATGGCCACGGACAGGAGCCGGTGCAGGTCGGGCGGACGCCTGAGACAGAGCCCCCGGACCGCCGCGCGCCGCACGGAGGAGGCGGAGTCCTTCAGAGCGGCCCGGAGGGCATCCGTGTAGCGCTCCCCCTCTGCGCGGGAGAGGGCCTCGCACGCCGCGCGCCGCACCGACGAATACTCGTCGTCCCGCAGGGCGCGGGCGAGCAGGTCCGCCGACCGGCCCTTGTCGATCCGGCCCAGGATCTCCGCCCCCGCCGCCCGCACGAAGGCGTCCCGGTCCCGCAGCGCCCGCAACAGAGGCTCCACAGCCGCGTCGGACCGGATGCGCGCCAGGGCCTCGCACGCCTCTCGCCGCACCGCCCAGTCCTCGTCCCGCAGAGACCGGATCAGGGCGGAGACCGCGGACTCCGCGCCGATGCGGCCCAGGGCCTCGCACGCCGCGCGCCGCACCGACGAAAACCCGTCCTTCAGCGCCTCGATCAGCGGCTTGATCACCGTCCCGGACCCGATCCACCCCAGCGCGGCGCACGCCTCCCGCCGCACCGCCCAGTCCTCATCCGTCAGGGCGGCCCCCAGCGCCTCCAGCGCCTCCTCCGACCGGATGGCCCCCAGCGCCTGCACGGCCCGCCACCGCACGGAGGAGTACTCATCCGACATCGCCCTGAGCAGGGGGGGCACGGCCCTCCGGTCCCCGATCTGCCCCAGGGCGAGCGCCGCCCCGCTCCGGACCGACGCCCGGCTGTCCCCGAGCGCCTCCAGCATCCGGTTCAGGACCGTCTCGGACCCGATCCGCCCCAGCGCCCGGCACGCCGCAGCCCGCACCGGGGCGTCCTCCGACTCCAGGGCCAGCCGCGCCAGGGGGTCCGCCGCCTCATCGGACCCGATCCGCCCCAGCGCCCGACACGCCGCAGCCCGCGCCGGGGCAGCGGCGTCGTGCGTCGCCATTTCGCTCAGGGCCGACACGGCAGCCGGCCCTCCGACCCGGCCGAGCGCCTCGCACGCCCGCTCCCGCCCCAGCGGGTCTGCGCCCCGACCCTGCGCCACGAACTCGGGGACGACCTCCTCGGCCCCCATCTCCCCCAGCAGGTCGAGCGCCCACCTCCGCAGCAGGCCATATCCCCCGGCCTGGCAGAGGCCCACCAGGGCCGCGCAGACCTCCCTCCGGGCCGCCTCGCCCGGGCCGCGTCCGTACGTCAGACACCGGGCCGCGGTCTGGAGCGCCTCCCTGAAGGCCGTCTCCTCCTGGGCCAGCACCGCGCGCAGGATCGACGGGGTGTCCGGGTGAAGCCCCGCGCACCAGACGATGAGATGAAAACACCCCTTCTCCCGAAGCTGGCGGACCAGCGCCCCCGCGTCCTCGGAGGTGCGGCAGACCTCGCGGGCCGCCAGGTAGTCCCGACAGAGCGGGTCGCAAAACCGCCATCCCCCTCCGGCCCGCCCCTCGATCAACCCCGACGCGACCATGCGCCGAATCCACGCCTCCGGGGTCCCCGCATCGGATTGTCTATCCGTTGCATCCTCCCCGTCCCCCTCCCTGAGCGCGTCCGCCCCCCGCGCCTCGAAGCCCTCCCCCCCCCCCGCCGCCTCCCACAGGGCGACCCGCTGCGCCGGAAGCAGCCGCTCCGCCGGCGTCATCCCGTCCGCCCCCCCCTGGATCCCCGCGATGACGTCCGTGTATTCGCGCACGAGGTCCAGCTCGGAGCCGGGCAGGTCCGAGCGATGCAGATGCACCAGGGCCATCCGGCGCAGGTGCCCCGGCACGGCCCACAGGCGCCAGGCCCCGGCGCTCCTCCGGGCCGCCGCCGTCAACCCCAAAACCCTCCGCCTGGCCGCGCGGTCCGCATCCCCGTCGGGCCTCAGGCCGGCCTCCACCTCCCTGAACCATCGGGTGGCCATCCCCTCGGCGGCCACCAGCCCGGAGGGGTCGAGCCGGCACTCCAGAAAACCGGACGGAGGACAGGCCGCCTCGTACGCCCGCGCATCCACCGCCACCACGCATCGGATGCCCGGATAGGCCCTCGCCCACAGCCCGGCCCAGTCCAGAACCCTCGTCTGCATCGGATGGTCTGTCCGTCCCACGTCGGATTCGGCGGCCGGGCCGTCGATCAGGAGAACGACCCGCCCCTGCTCCAGATACCGGGCGAAGATCGCCTCCCCCAGCTCCGGGTCTCCCTCCCAGCCGGCGGCCTGGCACAGGCGCCGTGGCGTGACCTCCTCCTGAGAAGGGTCGGGCGGCACCAGGACCGGCAGATAGCCGTCCTCCAGCCCCAGCCGCTGCCGGGCCAGCCGCCGGGCAAACGTCAGGGCTAAGTACCGCAACAGCGCCGTCTTCCCCGCCCCGCGCCCTCCCAGGACGATCAAATGGCGACGGCGAGAGAGCGCCTCCCCGACGCCGATGTGCCGGTCCCCCTCCTCCACCTCCTCGCCGTTCCCGTCCTCGCCCTCCCCCTCGCGCCTGTCCGGCGGACCCGCGGCCTCATCCCGGACGAGGGAGAGGGTGGGAGGCACGTAGACGGCCTCAAAGGCCACCCGCAGCGGCCCCTCGCCGTTCACGGAGAAACCCGCGGCCGGCGCATCTGCGAGGGACGCGATCAGGCGCCGCAGATAGCCGTCCAGCGCGTCTGGACCCTCTGCGGGGACCGGGCGCTGCCGGAAGGCCGGCGTCGCTGACGCCTCTCCCTGAGACTTCCCCTCCTCCTCTTTCGAACGAGACCGACGACCCCAGGATTTCAGAATCATAATTTAACCACTTCCCCCGTCCTGGCCGAGCGCATCGCCCCGTCCATCACCCGCACGGCCACAAGCGCCTGCTCCGGCTTGACAGCCAGGTCCGCCCCTCCCGACAGGGCCTCCGCCACGTTGCGATAATAGGCCCGCCAGTCCCCCCTCAGCGTCTCCACGCGCATCTCCGCCCGCAGCCCCCCCACGTCCGTCACCACCCGCGCCCGGTGTTCAGGGGCCTCCACGGCGGCGGCGATGTCCCCCGCCACCATCGCCGCCTCCTGCGGGTCCAGGCCCTCCTTGATCAGCGCCCCCCGGTCGCCCAGCGCGTACCACCGGGGCTTCCCGATCTGCGCCACGTGCCCGATCTCCGCCTCGTAGAGGACGCCGCCCGAAAAGCGGACGCGGCAGCGGACGTACCCCTCCACGCTCGTCCCCCAGACGCGGTCCGGCACGGCGTCGCACAGGACCGATTCGGGCCTGCCGCACAGCAGCAGCGCCTGATCGATGAAGTGCGCCCCCCAGTCGAACAGGATGCTCCCCATGTGCGACGCCTCTGCGCGCCACCCCCGGGGCGCCCGGTGGCGCAGAATCGCGCATTCGTACCGGTAGACCTCCCCCAGCAACCCCTCCTCCACGACCTTGCAGACCGTCAGAAAGTCCCCGTCCCACCTCCGGTTGTGAAACACGCTCAGGAGGACCCCGTTGTGGTCCCGCGCCGCGATCATTCGCCCGGCCTCGTCCGCGTTCATGCACATGATCTTGTCCACGACCACGTGCCGGCCCGCCTCCATCGCCCGGATCGCCAGGTCCGCGTGCGTGTCGTGCGGCGTGGCGATCACCACCAGCTGCGCCTCCGGGTCCCGGAGCAGGTCGTCGAGCGTCGCGTGCGTCCGGACGCCCCAGTCCGCCTCCGCCTGGGCCCTCCGGCCGGCGTCCCTGGAGGCCACGGCGCACAGCCTGAGCCCGGGCTCCTGCCCGATCAGATAGGCGTGGAACCTCCGCCCCGCGTAGCCATAGCCCACAATCCCGACCCCGATCTGATTCACTTGACCTCCACCACCATATCCCGCTCCACCACGAGGCCCTGTTTCTCGTGCACGGCCCGCACCACGATGCGCCGGTCTCCCGGCCTGACCCCCTCCACGCTCAGCTCCACGCTCCCCCTCTGGACCGGGGTGATCCCCGCCAGCTCAAACGGGATCAGGAACACGTCCCACCGCCTCCCCACCATCCGCCCCAGGGCAGACCCGATAGACCTCCCCACCCCACGCCCCGTACTCTCGTCCAGGGCGGCCTCCACGCGAAACCTCCCCTGTGGGCGCAGCGTCCCGCACGGATAGATGCGGTAGTCCAGCGCGACCTTCTGGCCTTTCTGGAGGACCGGCGGCCTCTTGCCGTCCAGGCCCGCGCCCCCTGCGTCGCGCAGGTCAAACACGATCTCCACGTCTCCGAGACGCCGCGCCGACCGGATCTTGCTGTACGCGGACCGCAGCGCCCTCTGCGCCGTCGGATGCCCGGGGTTCACCCGGATCTGGCGCTCGTAGCTCCGGGTCGCATCCTCCAGGCGGCGGGACTTCTCGAACCACCGGCCCAGCTCATAGTGGGCGTCCGGGTGTTCCGGGTCGACCTTGATCAGGTCCTCGAAGGACGTCTTGGCGTCGTAGTCGTCCAGCTCAAGCTGCGTCATGGCCAGCTCGTACATCGCCTCGACGTGTTTCGAGTCCCGCGCCAGGGCGCTGCGAAAGAACTGAATCGCCTTCAGACGCTCTTTGGGCCGCCTCCGGTAGACCTTCCCCAGGCCATAGTAGGCCTCCGCGCAGCGGTCGTCCAGGTCCAGCGCCCGTTTGAAGTAGGTCTCCGCGACGTCGACCTCCTGCTGGTCGAAAAACAGATGGCCCAGATGGCAGTAGGCCAGCGTCCGGCGCGGGTCTTCCGCCACCACCTGCCGGAGCGCGGCGATGGCCCCCTCCCGGTCCCCCTCATCCCGAAGACGCAGCGCGACCCTGTAGAGAGAGTCTGCGCGCACGTCCGGCAAGGGGACCTCGGCGTCCGCAGCGCGCGGGAAGAGCCCCGACAGCACGACCAGAATCAGCAGCGCGACAACCATTTTAAAGTTAGGCCGGAAGGGATTGGAAGTCAAGCGACAAAAAAGAACTGAGAGGCCATCGGCGGCCCCTCCCTGCGCTATCTCTCTCTCATCTCGCGCAGCCGTTTTCGCTTTTCCATGATATGGCGATGAAGCGCGACGAGCGCCGCCTTCGCCTCCGGGACGCCCGCGCGGGCGGCCATCAACAGGTCGTCCTCCAGCTCCTCCAGCTCCGAGACATGGGCGTCCAGGACACGCCAGTCAGAGGCCATGCCCATCGCCCCCTTTCCACATCGACCTGAGGACGGACCGCACCCGGTCCGCCACCGTGCGCCTCCTGTCCCTCACGCAGAGGCCCAGGATGGCCTTTCGAGACGTCCGGCCCGGCTCCTCCCGGACGAAGGACGCCGCGCTCTGCCCCAGGCGGTGGGCGTTCTCCATCAGGTTCGAGAACGCCTCGGCGTCCTCCGGGTCGGTCAACTGCGCCAGGATCGCGTCGTCCTCGCTGAAGTCGGGTTCGTTACGAGGTTCCATGATAACATTTTGTAGGGGCACGGCATGCCGTGCCCCTACTCCAGTTTCCCCGCCACCTTCACCTCCGCCAGGAACGCCGGCCGCAGGGTCTCCTCGTTGGCCAGGAACTCCAGCCTCGGCCTCACGATCTCCACCAGCGGACTTCGGAAATCCCCCCCCGGCATCGCGCGCGTCACGAACGTCGAGTCCCTGACCCCGATCTCAAACTTATCCGACCGCTTGACCTCGAAGTGATAGGTCGTCAGGTTCTTGCCGTCCAGGTCCACGCCCACCGTGATCGTCATGTGCGGCACGAGCCACGTCCGCGCCCTGAACGGCGGCAGGCCGAAACGCTTGTTCCTGGAGTAGACCCGCAGGTCGAACCCCGGCCGCCAGGTGATCGTATGCCTGACCCCCGCCGAGTCCGCGAACGCCTGCGTGAACGTCGAGGGCGTCTCCCCCTGCGCCGTGTCCAGCCTGGCGTCGTAGAAGAACGCCTTGAAAGGGATCTGAAACGGGACACCCTGTCCGAACGACTCGGCCGAAGCGCCGGCGACGAGCAGGGCGATCATCAGTATCATACGCCTCATAGATAGCCTCAATGGACTCTGAATCCCTGCACGACTCCATCCTCCCGCCCCACCACGAACAGGTTGTCCCGGCCCGCCACCGACCTCACCCCCGACGGCAACCGGAGCGCCTGCCGGACCTCTCCTCCGGCGTCGAAGACCGCCACTGCGCCCGACGCCGTCGCGGCCACGACCCGCTCCCCGAACGCCGCCAGCCCGGCGACCCGCTCCGCCAGGAAGCGCCACCAGAGCCGCTCCCCCTTCGACGTGAACGCCTGGACGAACCCCCCGGCGCTCCCGCCGTAGACCCTCCGGTCCCCGTCTGACCCGCCCGTGGCCACGGCGCAGACCCCGCCCCCGAAGTCCGCGTCCCAGACGACCCCCTGATCATACCGATAGACGATGAGATGGCGGTGGTTGGTGTCCACGCCGTTGACGACCTCGACCCGCCCGTCCCCGTCTATGTCCTCCGCCCTCATCGTCACCATCCAGGACGGGATGGACCACGAATGCACGTCAGGCCGGCAGAGGTGCCGGTCGAACCGCCCGTCCCCCCGGTAGACGATGCAGTAGCCGTGAATCGCCGGGTCCGCCGTCCCCCCCAGCGCCTCGGCCAGGCCGTCCCCGTCCACGTCCGCCACCGCGCAGCAGACCATCGGTCCCCACTGCACCGGCGACCTCCAGAGCCTCTCGCCGTCCAGCGAGAAGGCGTAGCAGTGCCGGTCCGCGCCCCCGGCCACCACCTCGTTCCGGCCGTCCCCGTTCAAATCCCCCGCGCCCAGGGACAGCACCTTGCAGTCGAGCTGAGACCAGTTGTCCCACTGCATCGGCTGCCAGACGATCCGATGCCGCCACCGCTCCCCCCCGTCCGGCCCGAACAGATACAGCGTCTCCGCGTCCCCCCCCGCCGCCGTCTCCGCCTCCCCGTCCCCGTCCAGGTCCTGCCTGAGCAGCGCCCGGATCGCCTTCTCTGACCGGAAGGTCCACCTCACCTTTCCGTCCGGCCCGACCGACGCCACAACCCCGCCCTCCGTGCCGACGCTGAACCCGTCCTGGCCGACGGCGATCCCGTTCGCCGCGCCCTCCAGCGCCGTCTCGAACGCCAGCGCGAGGTCCTTCCCCTTTTTCACGGCGACCCTCGGCGCCTCCATCGCCGGCCCCTTTTCGCCTTCCGCCCCTTCGACGGTGCTCAGGGCAGGCTTTCGCCTTTCGCCTTCGTCCCCCAGCAGCCCCCTCAGCGCCGCGTACAGCCACGCGGCGGGCAGCCCCACGCGGCTCCGCCCGGCCCTCAGCCGGACCGTCGCCCGCCCCTCGCCGTCCGTCCAGACTCGCTCCACCTCCCCCGTCCCGGCGTGCTCCACTGAAATCGTGCCCGGCGTCGCCTTGATCCTCAGCTCCACCTCCTCCCCGGCCCAAAACTCCACTCCCCGGTCGAAGGTCGGACCTATCCCCCCGGCCCCCTTTCCTGAAGGAAAGGGGGAGGAGACCTGCTTCCCCCCTTTAGGGGGGATAAGAGGGGGGTCATCATTCGCAATCCTTATCCCCACCGGCGCAGACGCCGTGAGCATCAGCCCGCCGCACGCCAGCCAGGAGCACCCCCACAGCAGGACCTCCTCCGGCGAGGCCGTCCACGCCCGCGCCTCCACCAGGTCCTCCCCCCGCGCGCCCCCCCCCCCCCC
>Ga0137796_10000091_pt1 | contig 54069 bp, 47 predicted proteins | sample OV2TP3_FD_97704 | JGI IMG/M metagenome (GOLD analysis project Ga0137796, IMG submission 97704) | reverse complement strand
GGTCCGTCCCCCGACCCGGCTCCCGCTGACCGTGACCGCCCAGGTCCTCTTCCGCGGCCGTGACGGGCGGGGCCAGGGCGTCGAGACTGACGGTCCGTGACCGTCATCTTCGTCGAGTCGGGGACGGACGTCGTACCGAGCTGCGTCGGCGTCATCTCGCCGTGAGAGGTGACTCGCTGTCGAGCCCCGAGGCATGCAGCGGCGGCAGCTCGGACCGCGCGCGGTGGGTTCTTGACTCACTCCTCCGAGCGGTTTAGACTGGCATTGATTAATCAATTGCTTGAGGAGATCGCGTGTCTAAAGCCGTCACGACGACCACCGTCCCCGCGTACATCGCTCGCACCCAACTCGGATCCCTCCTCAAGCAGGTGGCCCAGCGCAGGACCCGCTTCGTGATCACCAGGAGCGGAAGGCCGACGGCCGTGCTTCTCGGGGCGAGTGACTTCGACGACATCCTGGAGGAGCTCGACCCCGAGTTCCAGAAGAGCCTCAAGGTCGCGGCCAAAGAGCGCCGGGCCGGGAAGGCAGTCACCCTGCAGGACTACCTCAAGGCGACGTTGGCTAGGCGCCGGGCCGGCTAGCCCATTCGGAGGGGACCTCGACGGCCCCCTCCGATGCCTCCCCCCGACGGCGGCGGCCGGGTACGCGCGCCAGAGGCGCTCCGCGCCTCCGCGCGGGTGGCCGCTCGAAGTGGAACGCGCTTCCGTCGGCGGTCTGTCGCCGCGGTGCGGCTAGACTAGTTTGCTCGGAAGGCCTGCCAGCGCATGCCGGCCCGCTTTGTCGTCCGGCTGACGCCGAGCTTCCAGCGAGACCTGGAAAGCCTGTCGCGCGCGGTCCAATCGGAAGTCCTCGCAGCGATCAAGCGGCTGGAGACCAGCCCGTTCGGGCCGCCGCCAAAGATCAAGAAGCTGAAGGGCAAGGGCGTCGGCCAGTGGCGTCTCGAAGCCTGGCCCTACAGGGTCCGCTACGACGTCGTGGGCCGCGACGTCGTGCTCTACCGTGTCCGGCACCGGAAGGACATCTACCGTGGGTAAGCGGCGGCGGCAGGACATCCGTGTCCTTGACCCTTTCGCGCGCGGGATCTACCTCCGTACCATGATAGCCGGGAGCTTCGACCCTGTACCTCGCGGGAGGGCGACAGTGCGGCGGGGGTGGCGGGCGATCCCGATGGCGCTGGTGTTGCTGACAGGCCTCCTCGGCGCGCCTAACCCGAACGCCCCGCGCGCCCAGGGCGCCAGCGGGGGGACGCCGGTCGCGACGGTGGGGGACGACGTCATCACCCTCGAGGAGCTGGAAGAGCCCCTGGCCGCCCAGCTCGCCGAGCTGGAACAGAAGCGTCACCAGCTCCTGAGCGAGCGGCTCGAGCACCTCATCGGGGAGCGGCTGCTCGCCCAGGAGGCGACGCGGCGCGGGATCAGCGTGGAGGAGCTCCTCAAGCGCGAGGTCTACGCCCGGGCCCGGGAGGTCACGGACGCCGAGGTCACGGCCTTCATGAGGCAGAACCGGGCCCGCCTCCCGCGGGGCGCCGACGAGGCGCACCTCCGGCTGAAGGTCTGGGACTACCTCCGCTCCCAGCAGGTGAGCCAGCGGCGCCGGGAGTACGTCGGGACGCTACGGGCGCAGGCGAAGGTCACCGTCTCGCTCCGGGAGCCCGAGCCCCCGCGGACTCTGGTGAGCCCGGACAAGGGCTTCACCCGGGGCCCGGCGAACGCCCGGGTGGTGCTCGTCGAGTTCTCGGACTTCCAGTGCCCCTTCTGCAAGCGCGTCCTCGGCACGGTCAGGCAGCTCATCGAGCTGTATCCCGGGCAGGTGAAGTGGGTCTTCCGGGACTTTCCGATCGAGCGCCTCCATCCGACCGCGCCCAAGGTCCACGAGGCCGCGCGGTGCGCGGGCGCCCAGGGCAAGTTCTGGGAGTATCACGACCTCCTGTTCGAACGGGCGCCGCGCCACGCGCCCGAGGCGCTCGAGCAGTATGCGCGCGAGCTCGCCCTGGATGGCCCGGCGTTCGTCCGATGCCTCGACGGCGGCGCCTCCCGGGAGGCCATCGCGGGTGACATCGAGGAGGGCAGGCGCCTCGGCGTGACGGCCACCCCGACCTTCTTCATCAACGGCCGGAAGCTCGTGGGCGCCAAGCCGCTCGCGGAGTTCCGGCGACTCATCGAGAGCGAGCTCGCCCGATAGGGCCCCGGCGCGGCGCGCCGCCCCTCAGGGCGTAGTCACGGAGACCGCGTTGGAAGGGGAGCACCCGAGCGCGACCATCCCGAGCTCGTGCGCCTCCGCGTGGCAAAATCGGCTGCGCCCCTCGAGATATCTGCCGATCCGCGCGACGCCAAGGTCTTCGAGAAATGCGCGATACAGACGGCGCCGATCCTCCTCGCCCTTCGGCATGACCCGCTCGGCCTCGATGAACGCACGTAACCGCCTGTGTTGAGCTTCACCTTTCAGCCTGCCGACCACGAGGGGGTGGTCGGGTGGCTGGCTCTCACCCTGAGCTTGTTCGGTTCCGGACCACGCCGTCCCCATGACCCACCACACTGCGAAGACGAACACGGCGAACCCGAGCGCGATCGTGAGCGAGTGCCGGACAGGTATGAGGTTCATCCGTTTCACTCCTCTACGAACGACTTCCTTCGAGGAGCGCGCACCTCGCAGGCGGCGTCCCCTCCCGATTCCCGGGACAACGATAGCACGTCCTTGGCGAGGGTCCGGTCCCGAGGTCGCGCCGGCCGCGCGCGTAGGAGCCGAACAGGCTGATCGCATCGGGCGACGAGCCCTCGGGGCCAGCATCCCGGAAGGCCGGTGCCCTGTCAAGCTCGACGGGCGAGCTCGGTCCACTCTTCCTCGGTCAGATGGTGGCCGTGGCCACGGGGAAGTGGAACGCCAAAGATCTTCAGGCGCGAGGGACGTTCGAGGCGACGTTCCTGATCCCCGAGGTGGACGGAAGCTGCTCCTTGCTCTACACCTACGCTGCCACGGGCGAGTGCCTCGCGTTCGCCGACTTCTCGCTGGGGATGCCGGTCATCAAGCTGAACGCCGAGCTGGTGCGAAAGTAAGGAGCGCGCCGCTCCCGGCATGAGCAGGGGCGGTCAGGGTAGCAGCCCCGGCGGCCCGGGGGCGGCCGGCCATGCGAAGCCGGCCGACTTGGGCCGCCGGCCCCCTTTTCTGCCTTAGACACGATCGTCCCGCGGGACGAGGACCCCGGCGCCGTCGACGCGGGAGTGCCGGACCGGATCATCTCGGCGCTGGCGACCGACCGGGAGGGGCTCTCCCTGTATCGTCGCGGTCTCTCGCTGCTCGAGGACGCGGCCCGCCGGGCGGGCGCGGCGTCGTTCGGCGCGATGGACGAGGCCGCGCGGACGAGCCTCCTCCTCCGGGTCGCGAACGGGCGGGCGGGAGAGCCCCTCGGGCGCCGCTTCGTCCTCCGGGCGCGGGCCGACGTCCTGCGGTACTACTGGGCCTCTCCGGCGGGGCAAGGGGTCGTCACCTATCGCCCTCCGGCTGCCGGCTACCCGGACTATGCCAGCGCGCCCAACGTCGCGCGGAGGCGCACACGATGACGCCGGGAGAGCCGCCGGGCGATGTCGTCGTGATCGGATCGGGCGTCGGGGGCGCGTTCGCCGCGATGGCGCTCGCGGAGGGCGGCGCGCGCGTGCTGCTGCTGGAGCGCGAACGGCGCTTCGATCCCCGCCGCGACTTCCCGATGATCCACCCGGACTGGGAGATCCGCCCGAACCCCTTCGCCGAGACGGGAGACCCGCGCGACGACCCGAGCCTCGTCGTGGAGGAAGGCCCGCCCCTGGATCCGCGCTACGCGCGCCTGCGATCGAGCAGCGGGTCCGGTGGGGCGGCCGCGGTGATGCCCGAGTGGTGCCGCCCCGTTTCAAGCCAGCGGCCGTGCAGACGCTCGAAATCGACGCGGTTGTGGGTCAGGAGCCCGCTGCCCGCGTCCGCGGCGAAGGCAAGCTGTTCCTCGTCTGATCGCCCCAGCTGCCCGGAGTCCCGGGCGGTCGTGACCGGGAAACCGCGGGCGCGCAGCATCGCCGCGAGCACGACGGAGACGTCTTCGTCGCAGTGAAGTGGTGGGGGGCGGTTAGGCATCCGGACGCGTGAGCGGGTGCACGACGTCGTCCGGGACCTGGTTCTGCTCGATGTACCGCTCGATCTCCGCCTGATGGTCGGCGTAGTAGCTCAGCGCGTCGAAAACCTGAGCCAGGGTCAGGTGAGGGAGATGGCCCACGATCTCCTCGGGGGCCACGCCGAGGCGCCAGAGCTCGACGACGGCCCGAACCGGGGTCCGCGTGCCGACGACGATCGGTTCCCCGCCGAGGATGGCGTCGTCGCGGACAATGTACCGATGCTCCGTTCCCAAAACCATCACTTGATCCCTTGGATCCGGGTGGCCTCCCAGCGATCACCCATCGTATGCCGCTCTAGTCTCTCATGCTCTCCGGGTCGCTGGCCAGCACCCGCGTCAGCGGGGCTGTGCGCCTACCCCGTCCGCCTCGCCGCCCGCGAGGCGCTGGCCGAGCGCGGCCGGAGCCCGCGCGACTGTCCGCCAGCGCCCGCGCGCTGAGGGGACCCGGCGCGCGCCCGACCCTCGCTCCGGACCGTCGCCTCGCTCGCCGAGTCCGGGCTCGCGGGCCGCCGGTAGGAATACCGCGTTCGGTGGCGCCGACCCGCGGAAGCAGCAACCCCTCAACTCCCCACAGACTCTGGGATGCCTCCGGCTCGCGGCATTAACTGGATGTCGGCGGAAAAACGATCTAAGATTGCCTCGCTGAGGAGAGTTCAGAGGGGGGAACCGATGGGACGACAAGAGCTCCTCGACCGCATCTCCATCGATCCGAACGTGTGCTTCGGGAAGCCGTGTATTCGAGGGACTCGGATCTGGGTTTCCCTCATCCTGGACAACCTCGCAGCGGGCGTCAGCGCAGCCGAACTGCTCGAAGAGTTTCCCCAGCTGACGGCGGACGATATCAGGGCCGCCATCGCCTATGGAGCAGAAATGGCCCGGGAGCGCTTCGTGGAGATCCCGCTCGAGAAGCGCGGATGAGGCTCAAACTGGATGAAAACCTCGGCCAGGCGATCGCCAAGACCTTTCGCGAGGCCGGACATGATGTCGCCACGGTCCAGGAGCAAGGGCTGGGAGGGATCCAAGATGAGGCGCTGTACACGCGATGCCGGCAGGAAGGACTGTGCCTGGTCACCCTCGACCTTGATTTCAGCAACGTCCTTCGTTTTCCACCCCAGCCTACGGCCGGCCTCGCCGTGCTGAGGCCGGGAGGACAGCCGACTCTCGCCGCGCTGCACGCGCTTGCCCAGCGGCTGGTCCAGGCCCTTTCCATCGAGCCCATCGCCAGCCGCCTCTGGGTCGTCGAGCCGGGGCGGATTCGGATTCACGAATCCTCCGGCGAAAAAGAGTGAGGCGCCCCCTCGTTTCCCCGCGAACAGCCGCTGGCCCGGAGGGACGCTAGCCCGGGCGGGGATCTGACGACGAGCCTGATCCGGGCTGCTCGATCAGCCCGTGGCGAATCGTGCGTACCCCGGCGACATCCGGACGGACGTGGTACGTCTCAGCCCTGAACCGCCCTGGAGCAGCGGGCGGAAAGCGCCTCACCCTCCTCGGCGGCGAGCGACCCTACTTCGTGAAGGTGTCGGGGTTGTCCTGGTCGAGCGCGGGGTCCCAGGTGTAGGTGCCGTGAGTCAGGCCGGTCACCCGGGCCTGGTAGCTCCCGGAGGGGGCGTGGAGCAGCTTCCCGCGGAAGTTCCCGCTGCTGTCCGTGTTGCCGGTGAAGGTCCAGCACTGGTCGCTCCCGCACGTGAAGCCGGGCGAGCCGTCCGACTCGCGGACCAGCTCGAGCGTCACCGTGGCGCCGCTCACGACCGCGTCGCCGCTCGTCAGCCCGTCGGCGCTCCCATCCGAGTTGCGGCGGACGTTGACCGTCACGTCCAGGTGCCGGCTCGCCGCCCAGGTGATGCTGAACACGCCCATGCTCGTCGTCGCGCCCCCGCCCCCGTTGCTCACCGTCACGGAGATCGTGTGGCTCGCCGTCTGGCCGGCGCTGTCGGTGGCGGTGGCGGTCACGGTGTGCCCGCCGTCTGCCGCCGTCGTCGTGTCCCACGCGACCGACCAGCCGTCGCTGGCGTCGGTGTCCACCCCGAGACTCGCCCCGTCCACGAAGAACTCGACCTGGGCCACGCCGTTGTCGTCCGCGGCGTCGGCCGCGACGGTCACCGACCCCGACACGGTCGCCCCGTTGGCCGGGCTCGTGAGGGCGACCGAGGGCGGACTGTCGGTCGGGCCGCCGCCCCCTCCCCCGAGCCCGCGACCATGGCGGGAGCGAAGTCGCTGACGTCCAGCAGGGGCTCCTGGGCCCCATCGCCGGAGTCCTCCGTCCAGTCGACGTTCTCCGCGGCGACGAGGGCGTCGCGGATGGCGAAGACGCCGGCCTGGCTCGTCGGCTTGTTCGCGCCGCTCGCCAGCAGCGCCGCCGCGCCGGCGACGTGGGGGCTCGCCATGCTCGTCCCGCTGATCGTGTTGTACCCTCCGCCCGGCCAGGTGGAGAGGATGCAGACGCCGGGCGCGGCGATCTCCACGAGGCTCCCCCAGTTGCTGAAGTCCGCCAGGGTGTCGTCCTGATCGGCCCGGCAGGTGGGGCTCCCGAGCCCCCCGGGCGCCCCGTCGAAGTCGGCGAGCGCCGAGACGGTGATGACGTCGGGGTGGTTGGCGGGGCTGAACGTGGAGGCGTCCTTGTCGCTGTTCCCCGCGGCCACGACGTAGACCACCCCCTGGGCGACCGAGCTCGCGATGGCCTGGTCGAGCGCGCTGGTCGAGCACTCGCAGCCGAGGCTGACCAAAACGAGGCGCAGCGCGGGGACAAACCGCCAAGGAGAAAGGGTTCCACTTCGACCGGCGGCTTCGCCGCCGCTCCACGGGGGAGGCCTCGGAGGGGGCCGTCGAGGCCCCCTCCGAACGGCCTAGCCGCCGGGCGTCGGACTCGCGCCCAACCCTTCCGCGGGCGTGGCCGGCGCGGGCTCGCGGGGCTGTCCGGCTTTCTGCCTGAGGCGCGCGATCTCGCGGAACTGGGCGACGGCGAGGTCCTGGCGCCCGAGCCGCAGGTAGGCCCGCGCCAGGTTCATCCGCGCCTCGCGGAGATCCGGCCAGATCTTGACCGCCGTTTCGAGCGTGCGGACCGCCTCGGGGAGCTTGTTCAGGAAGAGATACGCCGCGCCGAGGTTGTTGAGGCTCCCGATGTGATGGGGGTTCAGGGCGAGGGCCCGCGAGATGTCGGCCACGGCCGCCTCGTAGTCCCTCGTCTCGAGGTGGTAGAGCCCCGACATGTGCCAGTACCGGTCGTTGAACGGGTTCAGCCGAACCGCCTCGCGACTCGCGCGCTTCGCGTCCCACACCCGTCCGGCCGCCGCGGCCCAGAACCCGCGGCTGAAGTGGTAGTCCGCCCTCAGCACCTGGACGGTCCAGGCGGCCGTGGCCGTCGCGACGAGCGCGAGCAGGCCGAAGGCCGCCACCGGGGTCCATGGCGGCCGCGGCAGGACGTGACCCTTCTGCCGGCGCCGCGCGGCCGGCGGCGCGCGGTCCGGCCGCACCTCGGTGGCGCTCCAGAGGACGCCCGCGAGGATCCAGAAGAGCCCCGAGGGAACCGGGAGCGCGAACGGGAAGTCGAACAGGGCGTCCCCCAGGAGACTCAAGAGCGCGAACGCGGTCGCAATGGCCAGGAGCCTCGGGACGTCGTCTGGCAGGGACGAGAGGCTCTTGAGGAAGCGCCGGGCGAGGCCGAACAGGACCCAGGCGAACGCCGCGAAGCCGAGGATGCCGGTCTCCGCGAGGAGCTGCGCGTAGTCGTTGTGCGCTTCGTCGATCCGGGATCGCGGGCCGTAGATCGGGTCCACGATGGCCGCCCTGGCGTACAGCGGGTACAGCATCTCCAGGTTCCCCTTCCCCACGCCGAGGATCGGGTGGTCCCGGAACATGACCAGGGTGTTGGCCGTCACGGCGACGCGGAACCGGGCGCCGGTCTCCTGCAGCTCCGGCTCGAGGAGCGTGCCCAGCCGGGCGACTGGGCTGTAGCGCGACTGCCCGAAGTCCCGGGTCACCATCGCCGGCACCAGGTGCATCGCCGCGACGAAGGCGGCGACCGCCGCGAGCGCCGGCAGGGTCGCCCGCCAGGGCACCCCGAGGCGCACGCGCTTCAGGGCGAGGAGCGGCCCGAGGACGACGACGCCGATGGCCAACCCGGCCCAGGCCGACCGCGTGCCCGTGTAGCTCAGGTAGGCGGTCGGAAGGGCGGCCACCAGCGCGCGCAGCCACTGGGCGGGACCCGGGTCGGCCAGCAACAGCCGCGCGTACGCCATCGGCAGGACGAGCAGGAGGTAGTGGGCGGCGAAGTTCACGTTGCCGAAGGTGGACCCGGGCCCGCCGGGGGTCAGCGGGAGCGAGGGAACGGCGACCCCCCACACCTGTGCGATGCCCGGGAGCGACACGAGCAGGGCGCCCAGCGAGGCCCAGTGGAAGAGCCGCAGGATCGCCGCCGGCCGCGTCAGGAAGACCGCCGTCAGCCAGAAGAACCCAAGCGCGATGATCATCCGGGCCGAGTCGAACGCGCCCTCGTACAGGTTGACGGCCTGCGTGAGCGACGCGAGGGTGACCACCACGTACGCGACGACGGGCCAGAACAGGGGAAGGGCCGGGATCCCTCCCGCGCGTCGCGCGGAGAGCGCGGCGGCCCACAGCAGCGGGGCCGCGACGAACGCCAGGAGGGCGTACTTCGGGTAGCGGTACATCTCCCGCAGTCGCAGGTCCCCCAGAAAGGGGGCGTAGACGAGGGGGCCGCCGAGGGCGAACGCCAAGAGGCCGATCTCGACGACCCGCCTGGCCTTCATGGCTTACGCGCGATGGGGCGGGGGGACGACTCGAAACGCGCGCGATGACCGAACACGACCCGGTCCGGTGTCACGGGGAAAGCGGGAGCGGCTGCCTTCGTCGTCAAGAGTCATTCCCCGGGGACCGGGTCCGGGACCCAAGGCGTGTCGTGTCTGGCCATGGCGATTCTTCCCGGCGGTGAGCATGTCTCTCACGCCCCGACCCCGACGCAGGTTCTCCCTGTGCGTTGCGGCCAATGTACAGGCGAGGCGCGGGCCTGCGCAGGAGGGCGTTTGGACGCCGCCAAGCCCCGTCCGCTCTCGCAGAGATGCTATCATGCGAGACACGCGCGAGTCATGCCAGGCTCACGAGAACGACGGGGTGGCGCGCATCGATTCAGACGCGGCAGGCGCACCCTCCTCCGCGGCGCCGTCGCCGCGTCGTTCGCCTTCGGGATCGCGACCCTCAGCCGGCGCGCGCCGGCGACCGCGGCGCCGCTCGACGAAGGCGCCCTCCCGACGCTCCGGGCGCTGGCCGAGACGATCGTCCCGCGGGACGAGGATCCCGGCGCCGTCGAGGCGGGAGTGCCGGACCGGGTCCTCTCGGCGCTGGCGACCGACCGGGAAGGGCTCGCGCTCTATCGTCGCGGGCTCTCGCTGCTCGAGGACGCGGCCCGCCGCGCTGGCGCGGCGTCGTTCGGCGCGATGGACGAGGCCGCGCGGACGAGGCTCCTCCTCCGGGTCGCGAACGGGCGGGCGGGCGAGCCGCCCCTCGGGCGCCGCTTCGTCCTCCGGGCACGGGCCGACGTCCTGCGGCACTACTGGGCCTCTCCGACGGGGCAGGCAGTCGTCGGGTACCGCCCTCCGGCTGCCGGCTACCCGGACTATGCCAGCGCGCCCCGCGTCACGCGGACGCGCACGCGATGACGCCGGGAGCGCCGCCGATCGACGTCGTCGTGATCGGATCGGGCGCCGGGGGCGCGTTCGCCGCGATGGCGCTCGCGGAGGCCGGCGCGCGCGTGCTGTTGCTCGAGCGAGGGCGCCGCTTCGATCCTCGTCGCGACTTCCCGATGACCCACCCGGACTGGGAGATCCGCCCGGACCCCTTCGCCGAGACGGCAGACGGGCGCGACGACCCGAGCCTCGTCGTGGAGGAAGGCCCGCCGCTGGATCCCCGCTACGCGCGCCTGCGATCGAGCGGCGGGTCCGAAGGGACCGACGCGGGCCGGCGCCGGCCCTTTCGGTACTGGCGGGTCTTCGGACTCGGCGGATCGACCGTCCACTACCAGGGGGAGGCCCACCGCTTCCCCGAGCACGCGTTCCGGCCGGCGACGGCCTATGGGTTCGGCGTGAACTGGCCGCTTGCCTACGCGGACCTGGCGCCGCACTACGAGCAAGCCGAGCAGGTCCTCGGCGTCGCCGGCGATCCCGCGAACCCGTTCAAGGCCCCGCGGGGGCCGTTCCCTACCCCGGCCCACCCCCTCTCGTACGGGAGCCGCCGGATCGCCGACGGGGCCGCCCGGTTGGGGTGGTCGCTGCTGCCGAACTCCCTGGCGCTTCCCACGCGCAGCCGGGATGGCCGGCCTCCGTGCCAGTGGAGCGGGGGGTGCCTCTACGGGTGTATCTTCGGCGCCAAGTCGAGCGCCGACCTCACCGCGATCCCGCGGGGCGAGCGCACCGGTCGGCTTCGCACCCTGGTCGAGGCTCGCGCGCTGGCTCTCGAGCCGTCGCCGGACGGCAAGGTCGCCGCGGTCGTCTACCGCCACGCGGGAACGCTCGCCCGGGCGCGACCGCGGGCGGTCGTGCTGGCGCTCGGGGCGATCGAGACGCCGCGGCTCTTGCTGGCGAGCCGATCCGCCCCGCACCGGGACGGGATGGCGAACAGCTCGGGGCTCGTCGGTCGGTACCTGATGGAGACGGTGTATGCCCTCCTGAACGTGCGATTCGACGCGCGAATCGACGCGCACCGGGGCCCACCGGTGGACTCGCGGCTCTGGGACTTCGCGCGCCCACGACCGGGAGGCCGCGCCCGTTCCGGGTACGTGCTCGGCGTGTCGGGAACTGCCGGCGGATTCCACGGCTCGGTGTCGTACGCGATCCGCACGCCGGGCTTCGGCAAGGCGCACAAGGATGCGATGCGGGCCCGGTTCGGGACGGTGCTCGCCCTGTTCGGGGTGGCCGAGCAGGAGCCCCGAGCGGCGAATCGCCTCGGGCTCGCGGCGCCGATGGATCCGGACGGGATCCCGCGCGCGCGGGTCGAGACCGCGCACTCCGAGGCCGACCTCGTCGCGCTCGACGAGATGCTCGGGCGGCTCCGAGACCTGGCGACGGCTTCCGGGGCGGCCGAGGTCCTCGAGCAGATCACGTCCTACGACGCCCCGTCGGCCACCCACGTCGGGGGCACCTGCCGCATGGGAACGGATCCCAGCCGGTCGGTGGTGGACCCGCTCGGCCGCGCGCACGACGTGCCGAACCTCTTCATCGCCGACGCGAGCGTGCTCCCGGGGCAGGGCGCGGGCGACTCGCCGTCGCTCACGATCCAGGCGCTGGCCCTCCGCACGGCCGAGCACATGGCCCGCCTCGCCCGCCGGCGGGAGCTGTGAGCCCGCTCGGGACCGCTCGGACTCGGATCGGCGAACGGATGATCTGCCGGGCGTCAGGACTCTCGTTGCTCGCTCGGTCAGATCGCTACACCCACCTCGGCAACGAAACCTTCGAGGACGGGTCGCCAAGACCGATTTCGTGGCTGGGCCACTCAGCGACGGCCGATCCGCTCGAGGGCCGCCGTCGCCACCTCGCGCACCCCCGGGTCGGGGTCGCTCGCCGCCAGCCGCCGCAGCGCGGGCACGGCCTCCCGCGCCTCCGGCCCGATGGCGCCGAGCGCCGAGGCGGCCGCCCTCCGCGGCCGCGCGTCGGCGTCGTATAGCGCCTGGACCAGCGCGGGAACCCCGTCCTTCGCGGCGGGGCCGATCTTCTCCAGGAGGAGCGTCGCGAACCACCGGTCCCCACGGAACCCGGGGTCCTGCAGGACCCGGACGAGGGCCGGGACCGCGGCCGCCCCTAGCTCCCGAACGGCCCGGTGGGTCGCCGGGCTGTGGCCCCCGGGCGTCCGCGTCAGCGCGCGGACGGCGGCGGGGCCGAGCGCGGGTTCGGCGAGCGCCTGGACGAGGGCCGGGAGCGCCGGGGCGCCGAAGGTCTGCAACGCCGTCTCCGCGGCCATCCGGGCGCCCGGGTCGTCGTCCACGAGCACTCGGAGCAGGCCCGGTACGGCGCTCTGGAGTGAGCCGGCCATGACCTGGAGGGGCGCCTGGAGCGAGGGGTCGAGCTTCTGGCGCATCGGGCCTCGCAGCGTCGGGTCCCGGCTGCGGTCGTAGAACGGGTGGAGGAGCATCGGCGGCAGCTCCGGCGGGACCGCGCCCTTCGCCATCGCCGCGAGGCTCGCGAGGGCGTCGGCGGCGTCCCGCCGCACCGCGGCGCTGTCGTCGGAGAGCCCCCGGACGAGGGCGGGGACGACGGCCGCCGGCTCGATGCGCACGAGCGACTCGACGGCGGCGTAGCGGATGACCTCGTCGCCGTGGACGACGAGGGCGGCGAGGGTCGGCACGGCGGCCCTCGCCCCGAGGCCGAGCCGGGGAAGGACGGCCGCCGCCGTGGCGCTCACCCCCGGGTCGGCGTCCTGCAGCGCCTCGATGAGCGCCGGGACCGCGGCGTCCTCGAACTGCTCGAGCGCCTGCACGCTCCGGTACCGCACCTCCGGCGCCGGGTCGCGGAGGTTCCGGCGCCACTCCTCCAGGGTCCGACCCTCGTGGCGCCGCTCGTCGGCGCCCAGCCCGGGCGGCCAGGCGAGCCCGGCGAGCCCGACCAGCGTCCCGGCGACCATCAGGGACCGTGCCAGCCTCCTCATCGTCCCTCCTCGGATGTCGCCCTGGCCCACCCCGGAACGGCGGCCGCCGGCCGGACCGTCCGGGCGCGCCCCGCGTCGGGGTCGGGAAAGACCGCGAGGCCTGATCCCTCGCGGGACCAGGCCTCGCGCGCCCTCCTTCCAGGACCCGCGCTCAGGGCGCGGTCACGGCAGGTTCGTGATGAAGATCAGCGCGTCGTCGTCCTCGCCGTCGTCGTCGTTGGCGGCGAACTCGCGGTCCCCGTCCTTGCCCGGGCTCGCGACGGCGACGCCCGTGTCGCTCAGCCGCAGCGGCCGAGCGCCCGGGGCCGCGGACTCGGAGCCCTCGAAGGCCATCACCGCGGGGAAGCCCGTGTCGAGGTTGGAGATCACCAGCAGCGCCCCATTGGCCGTCGCCGCCGCCTTGCTGTCGCTCAGCCGAGTCGGGACGCCGCCCGGGTGCTTGTGGCCCGGCGCGATCTGGGTCACCCCGAGCCCCCCGTCGGGGCCGATCTTCAGCATGCGGAGGCCCAGGCGGGCGCTCGTGTAGACGGCCGTGGTGTCGTTGACCCGCTCGATCTTCGGCACCAGTTGATCGTCGTCGCCGCCGCCCGCCACCGTCAGGAAGAAGGGCTGGGTTTCGGCGCTCACCATGAACAGCCGGAACGGCCCGCTGATCGAGAAGAGCGCCTGGTTGTCGTTCATGCGGATGAAGTCCGGCCCCTGGCCGAACACGACGTGATGGCTCGCGCCCTGGTTGGACAGGTCGCCCTCGAAGTCGAGGTCCGTGGGCACCTGCAGCGAGACGACCGACGGGGTCCCGCCCGCGGCGAGCCCCCGCACGACGTGGACCTTCGCCCCCCGGACCGGCTGGTTGCCCTCGTCGTTTTCGGCGTCGTCGTCCATCACGACGGCCTTGGCGTCGCTCAGGCGGACCGGCCGCCCCAGCGTGCCGAAGTCCGTGAAGCTCGTGATGCTCGGCGTGTCGCCGAGCACGCGGAGGCCCTGCACCACGTGGATGTCGTTGTCGTTGACAAGCTCGTCGTTGCTATCGACGGAGTCGAGGTCGAGGTCCTCCCCGGTCCCGATCACCACGACCGTCCCCGGGTCCTCGTTGACCATCGTCGGCCGGCCGCCCGGCCCCGCGAACAGCGTGCCCAGCACTTCGAACGACTGGATGGTCGTCGTCCCGAGCGGGCCCAGGCCCTTGACCACGATCAGCCCGTCGTCGTCGTTGTCCGATTGATCGCCGCAGCTGTTGTCCTGGTCCACGTCCGCGAACTCCCCGTCCTCGCCCCCGGAGGCGAAGACGGCGGACTTGTTGCTCACCCGGACGGCCCGGCTGGCCGGGCTCCCGGAGAGGAAGACACCGTCCCCCAGGTTGTTCAGCCTGTGGACCTCCACGGTCGCGGTGGTCGCGCTCGCGCCGAGGTCCCGGATCACGACGATCACGTCGTCCGGGTCGAGCTGGCCGCTCTCCTGGCTGCACGCCTCCGAGTCATGGAAGTAGCCGTCGAGCCCCGGCTGGCCGAGGATGATCGTGTTGCCGTTGAGCCGGACGGGGTCCGCGACGTGCGTCCCGAGGCAGAGCCCCATGCTCAGCGAGGTCGTCGTCGCGTTCGAGTCGATGTTGAAGGTGTCGGGGATCGTGAGCGTCGTGATGTCCTCGACCGTCGCGCCCGCCGCCCCGAGCCCCCGCAGGACGTGGATCACGTCGTTGGCGATCTTCGTCCGGAAGTTCGCCTGGGAGATCGTGGACAAGGAGCTGCCGCTCTGGATCGACGACCGGTCCTCGCAGAACATCGCATGGGTGGGCACGGCGCCGTTCGAGTTGGCGATGTTCAAGCCGCCGGCCCCGAGCACGACCGCCGTCGAGGCGTTCACGCGGATCGGCGCCCGATGGCTGTCCCGCTGGTTCCCGAAGAAGGTGTCGGTGGTCCCGCTGCCATCCGCGTCGATCCACGGGCTGCAGCACGGATTGCTGTCGAACTCGTTCTGGAGCGGCCCGAGCTCGAGGAACTCGCAGCCCTCGGTCGAGAGCCCGATGTCGAAGCAGTGGACGACGCCGTCGTCCTCCGTGCCCCATTCGCGGTCCTCCCCGGGCGATTCCGTGAGGATCGTCGTCGGGTTGGCCTGCAACATCAGGCCCTTCTGCCGGTGCCCGCCGCCCTCCTTCGCCTCCGTCCAGGTCACGCCCGGCCCCGAGAAGGCCCCGTCGAGGCTCCCGGTGTCGTCGCCTGTGAGGTCCGCCAGCGTGCCCCCCGAGATCTTCACGCCTGCCCAGGTCTCCGGGGCCAGCAGGAGCCCCGCCATGAGCAGTGATGCCGCCACGACCACGAGCTTGAGTCTCACGGCCATCCTCCCTTTCCCTGGGCTGGACTGCGGATTGCTCACCACTCCGTCTCGTCCCCACTCGGTGATCGAACCATGATGGCGAACGTCACTCACGCGTCCCGTCCGTCGCGCCCGCGCCCTCGAGCTGCAGCGCCCGCTCGAGCTTCCACGCGGACCCGGCCGGCATCGGCTCCCCCCGCTCCATCTTGAGCCGGAGGCCTTCGGGGACGCGCGTGACGCTCCCCGGGAGCCGGCCGGTCTTCGCCTGGCGCCGCTGCTCTCCGGGCGTCAGGCCTTGCTCCATCTGCCGCCGGATCCCCCGCGGGATGACCCCTTCCTCGTCGAGCTCGAGCCGCACGGTGCTCGCGACGCCCGGCGGCGCGCCCGCCCGGAACTCCTGGACCGTCCGCTCGCCGCTCGCCGCCAGGATGTCCACGCGGACGATGCGCGGCGCGCCCGCCGCGGCCGCGTACTCGATCCGGAAGTTCTCCGTCTGGAGCTGGGCGATCAGGCGCCGGAGCCCCCGCTCCAGGGGCACCGCCTCGAACCGGCTGGTCAGGGGCACCCCGAGGAGCGACTGGTCCAGCCGCACGGTCAGCTCCGCCGCGACCGCGATGGCGGCCAACACGTCGCCGGCCCGGGCGCGGTCCAGGTCCACCGAGAGCCGGCCGTCCTGGACGCGGACATCCAGCCGCCCCTCGGCCGCGGCCACCCCCGCCGCGCCCGCGAGCACCCCGGCCAGCGCCAGGCCCGCGACCCACGCGCTCGTCCGCATCGTGCCCGTCACCGCTGCCCGAGGATCTTGTTGGCCTGGTTGTGCATCAGGCCCATCCGCACCGCGAGCGGGACACCGACGCGGCCCCCGACGTCGCCCCAGCCCGTGCCCTCCTCGGCGAGCGGGAGGAGCGTCTCGACGGTCTTCGTCACCGCCTCCCGCCACTGCTCCTTCGTGAACTCGCCCCGCTCGACCCGCTTCTCGGCGACGGTCTTGGCGACGACCATCAAGAGGACGGCCTCGCGGAGGGGCATCTCGACCGCCACCTCGGCCAGCAGCGCCTTGGTCGTCGCCTCGTCCAGCCCCAGCTCCGCCGCGAGGTTCTTCTCGACCACCTCGCGCGGCAGGCTCGGCTCCGCCTGCACGTCGGGCTGCCGGACGACCCGCCGCTTCGTCGGCGGCTGGGGGATTGGCGCCCGGGTCGCGGTGGCCGCCGACCCCGTCCGGGTCTCGACTCCCTGCCGCGTCGCCGTGAGCCCGATGATGGCGTTGGCCGTGGTGCGATACACCCGGAGATCCTGCTTGGCCTTCGCCTCGCGGGTCAGGGTCGCCCACCCGCCGCCCTTCTCGACGACGCTCAGGAGGTGATCGGCGCTCGCGCGGAGCGCGTCCGGCAGCGAGCGGTCCTTCGGGACCTCCCCGGCCTCGACGAGCTGGTCCAGGCGCACCTTCGCGAGGACGAGCACGTGGACGGCGTCGCGCAGGAACAGCCCTCGCTCCTCGAGGGGCAAGAGCAGCGACTTCGCCGCGGCGGCGTCCACTCCCAGCTCCCTGGCGAGCCGCGGGTAGACCTCCGCGCGCGGGAGCGCCCGGTAGATGGGCCGGTCGCGGCCGATTTGCTGGTTGTGGTCATCCTCGGCGGCGACGCCCGCGCTCGCCCACGCCAGGAGTATGGCGACGCCGACGGCGATGCCGAGCGTCGCGCGCGCCAGCGAACCTGAGCGGGATGCGGAGCCGGCCTGTCGCGACGGGGAATCCGAGGTGGGTGACGCTGGCATCCGTCCTTGCTCCTCGCTCGGTCCTGCCCTCTACTAGGGTTCGCCGCTCGATCTGCGCCAAAGACGCAACCAGCACGCAGGTTACCAACACGCCACGCCAAACCCTACACGGGTCGGCGCGAGCCTGTCAAGCCCAAAAAAGTTGGGCTGGCGGCCAGATTCCCCACTCGGGCCGCCGCGTTTCCCGGGGGCGAGCCGGCCCGTCAGCCGATGCCATTTTCCAGGACTAGGCGCGAAGAACGCGCAATTCCCGCCCCCCGCCGTGACACGTGGCGACCGCCTCGCGAGTCCCGCCATCGATCCGGATCGCGCACGCGCCGAGCGGTCAGTCCTGGCCGGTCGGGCGGCGCCTCGCGTCCTTCAGCTCCGGCGTGACCCTCACGGACGGCGCCTCCCGCAGGAACGCGTCGATCCCCGCCTGGGTGACCCGGCTGTCCTGGAGGTTCACCTTGTCGAGCTTCGGGAGTCGCTTGAGGTGCGCCAGGCCCGCGTCCGTGACCTTCGTGCCGCCCAGGTCGATCTTCTCGAGCCGCGTCAACCCTCCGAGGCGCGCCAGCCCGGCGTCGGTCACGCCGGTCCCGGCCAGATACACCTCCTCGAGCCCGGTCAACCGCGCGACGTGCGCCATGCCGGCGTCGGTGATCCCGGTCTGCCCGAGGTAGAGCTCCTTGAGGCCCGCGAGCCCCGCGAGGTGCGCGAGCGCGGCGTCGGTGACGCGCGTCCGCGTGAGGTCGAGCGTCTCGAGCGCCCGGAGCCCCCGCAGGTGCAGGACCCCGTCGCCCGTGACCGCCGTGCCGGTGAGGTCGAGGAACTTCAGCCGTCCGAGCGCGGCCAGGTGCGCGAGGCCCGCGTCCGTCACGCGGGTGCCCGTGAGGTCGAGCGTCTCGAGCGCCGCGAGCGGCCTGAGCTCGGCGAGGCCCGCGTCGGTGGTCGGCGTGTCCGCGAGGTCCAGGGTCTCGAGCCGCGCGAGCGCCCCGACGTGGGCGAGCCCGCGATCCGTGATCCGCGTGTCGCGCAGGACGACCTGCGTGAGCGTCGGGAAGCCCCGGAGCCCGGCCACGCCGGCATCCGTGATCCCGGCCCCCCGGAGGTTGACGACCTCGAGCTTGCCGAGGCCCGCCAGGTTCGCCAGTCCGCGCCCCGTCACCGCCGCGCCCGGCAGGCTCAGCTCCTCGAGCGCCCGCAGGCCCCGGAGCTGGGCCAGGCCCGCGTCGGTGACCGCGGCGCTGAGGCTCAGGGCCACGAGCCGCGGGAGCCGGCCCACCGGGGCGAGGCCCGCGTCCGTCACGCCCGTGTCGCGCACGTCGAGCTCGACCAGGTTCGTCAGGCGGCCGACCGCCGCCATGCCCGCGTCGGTCACCCGCGTCCCGCGGAGCACCAGGAACTCGAGCCCCTGGAGCGCCGCCACGTGCGTGAGGCCCGCGTCCGTCACCCGCGTGTCTTTCAGGACGAGGTCCTTGAGGTTCGCCAGGCCCGTGAGGTGGACGAGCCCGGCGTCGGTCACCTGGGTCCCGGAGAGGCTGAGGGCCTCGAGCCCGGTGAGCCCGGCGAGCTGCGCGAGCCCCGCGTCGGTGAGCGGGTTCCCGCCGAGATCGAGCCGCCTGAGGGTCCGGCTCCACGTCCGGAGGATGGTGAGATCCGCGTCCCTGACGCGGCCGCTCTTCAGCTCGATCTCGATGATCGGCCGGCCCGGCTGCCGGTCGTCGGCCAGCGCCCCGCCGCCGAGCGCCGCGATCTCCGGGACCTCGACCCAGATTCCCTCGGGACCGATCCGCCGGGCGCGCTCGCGCGCGATGGGCGCCGCGCCCAGGAGAACGGCCAGCGTGCTGACGGCGAGAAGCGCTGCGAGCAGCCTTCGACCCACGATTGACCTCCGCTCAGGCCCGGCGGCCGGCTCCCTCGGAGCTCGTCCCGGCAGACCGGGTGACTCGCTTGAGCAGGACCGCACGGCTCATGGTGTTCCGCTCCGAGCGCGGGCTTCGCCCGCGCAACCCCTCCCGGGGGGAGGTTCCGGAAGGGGGGCGGACCCCCCCTCCGGGTCACCTGGTTACTGGGGCCAGTTCGCCCAGGGGCTGCTCAAGGTGCGGGGCCAAATAACGAGCATGGCGAGGGACGCAGGGAGGAGGCGGGCCGAGGCGTATGCCGCATACGTTGAGGTCCCGCCGACGACCGAGGACGACGCTAGGCGAAGTTAGTTGGACCCGCACTAGCCGCGCGGACCCTTGCCCAGCGGGGGCCTGGGCCCCGGCAGGCCTCCCCCTCCCGGCCCGGCGGGGACCGTGGGCTGGACCGCGGCCGGCCGTCTCCGCTCGCCCCGCTGGTACGCCGCGACCTTGCCGTGGGCCCCGCGGAGTGCCTCCTCCAGCGTCTCCCCGTAGCCGACCTCGCCCCGGAGCACGACCGCCACGCGCTTGAGCTGCGTCACGGGGTTCTGCTGGGAGCGCAGGAAGATCGGCTCGACGTAGACGACGTCGTTGCCGATCACGAGCGTGCTCGTGTGGCCGCGGATCACCTCCGAGCCCCGGCGGGTCCACCAGCTGAAGTCCCGCGAGACCTCCGGCTCCTGGTCGATGGCGGCGTCCGCCTGGTCGGTCCCGAGCGTGAAGTACCCCTTCGGCACCTGGACCAGCACGATCCGCCCGTAGTCCTTGCCGTCCTGGTAGACGGTCGGGATGGCGCGCAGGTTCAGCGCCTTCTCCGAGGTGAACGCCATCGAGAGGGCGAACTGGACGCGCTCCTCCGCGGCCGGGAAGACGCCGCCGGTCTCGACGATCCAGGGGTACGGCTCGGTGGAGAAGGTGATGGCCTTGCCCGTGCTCCCCACGGGCCCGAGGACCTCGTCGGCGTCGTCCCACGGGTCCTCGAAGTTGAAGAACGTCAGCGGGTTCTTCATGCTGTAGTACGGCCCGTAGATGTCGTCGAACTGCATGTGGAAGAGCTGCACCGGGTAGGTGAGCTGGGCCCGGATCGAGGCCGGCATCTTCGCGCCGTCCTCGAAGAGGTCGGGGTAGATCGCCGCCCAGGCCTTGGCGACGGGGGCCTCGGAGATCCGGTAGAGCCTGATCTGACCGGTGAAGGCGTCCACCGTCGCCTTCACGGAGTCCTCGACGTAGTTGACCCACACGTACGGCCGGAGGCGGATCGGGCTGGGCGACCGGTCCTCCGACTTGTCTCCCAGTTGCTCCATCCGGCTGTAGGGGTAGCGGTCCGAGTGGGTGACGCCGTTGACCAGCCAGACGATCTTCCCGTCGGCCACGACGCCGTACTCCTGCTGGTCCCAGTAGAGGAACCGGGCGACCCGGTCGAGCCGGTCGAGCGGCGGCCGGAAGTAATGGGCCCGGGTGTTCTCGTCGATCATGCTGCTGAACACGATGTCGAAGAACCCCCGGAAGCCGGCCCGCCACCCGAGGACCACCCGCTTGAGCACGGAGTCCAGTTGCACCCCCGCGGGCACGTCCAACGGGAGGCGGTACTCGGCGCGCTCCTGCGCGGTGGGGTAGTCGAACTCGTCGATCCCCACGGCGTTGGTGAACGCCATCGCCTCCGACCCCTCGCCGTAGTAGACGCGCGGGTTCGGCGTCTCCAGCTCCCGCCACTTCGTCTGGATCGGGATCGAGTGCGAGACGAAGACCGGCTCCCCCTCGGGGCTCACCTCGCCGGTCGGGGCCATCACGACGCCCCAGCCGTGGGTGAAGAGCATGAAGCGGTTCGCCCACTCCGTCAGCCATGGCTGGACGGCGCCGAGCGGCAGCTCCCGGACGCTCGACACCAGCATCCGCTTCTCGCCGTCGAGGGTGTAGCGGACCCAGTTGACCCGCGTGAACCCGTAGTACGGGCGGTACTTCTCCTTCTGGTTGAAGATGTCCTGCGTCGGCCCGTAGATCTGAACGGTGTCCTTGAACTCCACGAACCGCGAGACGGTCGTGCCCTTGATGTCGAGGATCCGCGAGACGTGCTGCTGGTCGATCAGGCGCTCCAGGTAGCTGGTGAAGCCCGGCCAGAGCGGCACGTTCTTCATCGTCGGGCTCGCCAGGAACCGCTCGACCGGCGGGAGCGGGTCGTCGGACCCGCTGGGCTTGAACTCCACGACCGGCAGGTTCTCGAGCTGGTACGCCTCCCGCGTGGCATCGACGTGGCGGCGGATGTACTCGAGCTGGATGACGGGCTCGTTGGGCGAGACCAGGATCATCTCCCGAAAGTACACCACCACCTCGAAGCCGAAGTCGATCAGGATGAGCAGCGCGAGGATCGACGCCCACTTCCGGACGGCCGGCCGCCAGTCGTCCGCACCGCGCCCCGTGACAGCGCGGTGGAGGCGCCGGAGCATGAGGAGCAGCGCGGCGGTCCCCAGCAGGATGACGATCGTGGTCAGGTGGTAGTAGTTCAGGTGGGAGAAGAGCCCGACGACGTCGATGTACTGGGCGCCGTTGTAGATAGCGGAATCCTTGTTGTTCTTCCAGACGAGGCTGTACCGGTCCAGGCGCACGATCCAGGCGAGGATCACGCCGAGGCCGCCGAGCATCGCGAGCGTCCACGGCGTCGACACGATCCCGACCAGGGTCGCGAGCCGGCTCATCCGGGAGTCCGGCGGGACCGCGTGCCGCCCGGCGACGTACGCGTACGCGGCGGAGGCGACGACGGCGACGATCGCGCAGAAGAGCGCCGCGATCAGCAGCGACATGTAGGTCGGGTAGTCGGCCACGTAGAAGCCGATGTCCCGCCCGAAGACCGGATCGACCTTCCCGAAGGTGACGTCGCCGTAGAGCAGGAAGTCCAGGTAGTCCCCCGAGGCCATGTAGCCGGCCTGCATCCCCACCGTGAGCGCGAGGAGCACCGCGGCGACCCGCGTCCGCAGGCTGACCCGGTGGACGAACGCCGGGATGGCGACCGTGGCCCCGAACGCGATCAGCGCCGCGACGTAGAGCTTGGCCCCCATCGAGAAGTTCGTCCAGAAGACGCTCTCGAGCTTCAGGGTCTGCAGCAGCCAGTAGTCGGAGAGGAGGATGGTCAGGCTGTCGATCTGGTTGAGCAGGAGCGCGAGGCCGATGACGACGAACACCCGGCTCCAGAGCGTCCGGGCGTCCGGGACGAAGGGGAGCGGAACGTGGACGACCTCGCGGGGAGGCCGCTGGCCGATGACCGGCGGTGGCGGCGCAACAACGGTGGCTGTCTCCTTCATGGGCTGTCTGTCTCCAGCGCCTCCCCGAGGGGAGCGTTCCTAGGCTTGCGGACTCGACACAGCAGTACTACTCGATCACCGCCGCGGCCGCCGGCGCCTCGGCCGGCGCTCCCCCGTCGGGGCCGACCGGGACCAGGCGCGGCATCCCGGTGAAGAGGGCGACGGTCGAGGCCAGGCTCGCCTTGACGCCGTAGCCGAGCCGCACGACCGCGAACAGGAAGAACACGCTCCCGTACCGGACCAGGCCGTCGAGCAGGATGATCGCCACCGCCTCGGGCGTCCCGACGTTCGCGACGTACATCGTGATGACGAACCCGAGCTCGTGCTGGCCGATCCCGCCGGGCGTCAGCGGGATGCGGCTCGCGATGTACGCGCTGACGACCGCCGACTGGACCACAAGGAACGGCGCGAGGAGGATGACGTTGTCCGTGGTGAAGGCGTGGCCCATGACGAACGGCGTCACCTCGACCAGGGCGAAGGCCAGGAGCCCGAGGCCCGCGATCTTCCCCAGCGTGGCGGGCTCCTCCGCCATCGCCCGCAGCGCGGCCCACTTGTCCGACCACGTCCCGAGGCCCGCGACGCCGCCGCGGGCCGGCTGGGCCTGGCGCACGAAGAGATAGAGCACCAGGAGGATCAGGAGCGGCCACGTGATCTCGATGAGCCAGAGCCGCCAGCTGGTCAGTAGGAGCCCGAGTAGGGAGAAGACCACGATCTCGAAGAGGACGAACGCGTCCTGGATCTGGGTGGCGGTGCTGACCGCGCCGGTCGGCTCCCCCTCAGCCTCCAGGGCCGCGGCCGTCGCGACGTGCCCGAACTTGAAGGGGAAGAGGTGGTTCATGCCCAGGCCGTAGTAGTAGGCCCGCGCGTGCTGGCCCGGCGAGCCTCTCAAGCCGAAGAAGCGCGCGGTCCAGTGGAACTGGACGGCCCGGAGCCCCCAGTGGGCGAAGTAGAGCAGCACCACCACCAGGACGAGGTGCCAGGCGATCGGCTCCTGCGACCAGATGTAGTACCGGAAGTCGGGGATCCCCTCGATGAAGCCCCTGTGGATGTCGGTGAACTTCACGACGCCGCCACGGATCATGAGGTCGAGGAACCGGGTGTTGGCGGCGACCCCCCACGGCTCGCCGAAGTACAGGATCGCGATAAACAGGAGGGCCGCGAACAGGTACGCGAGCGTCACGATCCAGCGGAAGTTCCGGCGGACTCGCACGCCCTTCTCGTACTCCTGCTCGGACACCCCCTGCGCGACTGCCCCGTCATTGCTCATCTGCACATCCCTCCGCGCGCGTCTTCGAACGGGTCACTGGTCAAAGGAGGACGACGGCTGGCCGGGTCACGGCAGGCGCATTCTACACGAAGTGTCTTATACGGAAGAGGCCCGGCGACTGTCAAGCGGAATATCGCGCGCGTCCGGCGCGCCGCGGCCGCGCGGAGGGCGCCACCGAGGAGCTGCAAACAGCAGCCCTCGTTGTCCAGCCGTGAGCAGCGACGGCAAATCCCCGACAGCGGACGGGGACGGGAGTGCGGAGCTGACGAACGTCGAGGAATCGAGTGGGGACGCGGGGAACGCCGGGAGGCCGGAGGGCGCCGGGGCTTCCGAGCGCGGGGTCGGGCTACTCCGCCTTGCCCTCGGCCGCCGCCTGCGCCGCGACCACGCGGACCGGGTACTGGTACGCCTGGTATCCGCCGATGATGCCGATCAGGCCCTCACCCTTGGGAATGTGCGGGGTGCTGGCGGCGATCTGCACGATCCCTCCGAGCCGGTACCAGCCCACCGTGACGAGGAGGACTCCGACGAGCTGTAGTAGGAGGCTCGCGGTCGCAATGTAGAAGTAGAGGACCACGATGCCGCCCCCCGCCGACGCCCACCCGCTCCGGAAATCCGAGAAGACGATCTCGACGAGCGCAAGGAACTCGACGAGATCGAGCCCCATCATCGACAGCGCCCAGGTCAGGCCGTTGGATGGCATGGACCGGGACTTTATAGCACGGTCCGGACCCCGATGCAAGCCCGAACCCGCCGCCGCAGCCGGCGCCTCGGCCCGGGTCGCCACCGGGGGCGCAGGAGCTTCAGCCGCAGCAACCGGGACGCCCCGACGGGCTCCCCGATCGCCGTCCGCGGCTGACTCGCGCCCGCGCTGGACGAGGGACTCGACGGGATCCAGCCCCATCATGCACGGGCCCGGGCGAGGCCACGGGAGGGCATGTGAGCCGCTCTATAGCACGGTCCTGACCTTGGTGCAAGGGGCCCGGGGACGAAACCCGGCGGGGCTCCACGGCGTTCGCGGGAGCGAACCCTCGCCCCTCGCCCGGCAGCCTTCGCTCACGGCCCTCCCCGGGTCGGGCGGGCCGCCCCTGTCAACCGCCCGGGGCGGCCGAACGTCCAAGTGGATGAGCGCGGAAGCCGGTTCACCCGCCCCCCGGCAAGCGGGCACGGCGGGATGGGCCGCTCGGCGTATGCCGAAAGGAGGACGTCGCATGCGATACTCGGGAGCGATCTGGCTGCCAGCCGTCCTGTGGCTCGCGGCAGCGCCCGCGTCCGGCGCCCCGCCGTGCCCGGCGGTGGACCGCAGCACCGACGAGGTGCTGCGGGACCCGGCGATCGTGCTCACGTGGGACAGCGCGAGCCGGTGCGGTGAGGCGCAGGATTCCGGCGCGTACGAGCTGATCGTGACGGTGACGAACGACGCGGGCAGTGGCGAGCCGGTGACGATCCGGGGCGTCCACGTGATGCGGACTCCGCGGCCGCGGGGTCAGGTCGGCGGCGCCACCCTGGGCGAGATCGCCGGGCTGCCGACGGGCGCGATCGCGCCCGGTGAGAGCGCGAGCTTCACCGTGCGCGGCGACTACCGGCTGCTCCAGACCGACGAGGGGAGGAAGGCCAACCTGCACATCCGGGCGGATGGGGAGGGAGCCACGAGCGGCCGGCCGTTCAGCATCGGGATCAACGCGCACTTCGCGGCGCCCGGCGCGACGGAGTAGGGCGGCGGCCGGCGTGGATCCGGGCGATCTCCGAGGCCGGCCGTCGGTCACGGCTCCGCCATCGAGGGCGGCCGGCGGCGCGGCCACGCGCCCGCCGGCGGAACGGGCCGTGTGAGCGCCGGACCCGACGCGCCGGCGGAGGCGCCCCTGGCCGATGCGCAACGAGCCCCGCGGGCAGAGACGGCGCCCGGCGGCGTGCCGGAGCGCGCCCCGGACCTGGCCGACGGCCCGCCGGACGAGGAGCTGGTCGCCCGCTGCCGGGCGGGGGACCCGGAGAGCTTCACGCCCCTCGTCCGCCGGCACCAGCGCATGGCCTTCGCCCTGGCGTTTGGCGTCCTCAGGGACCGGGAGGAAGCCGACGAGGTGACCCAGGAGGCGTTCGTCACGGCGTTCCACCGCCTCCATCAGTTCGACGGGCGCGCCGCGTTCGGCACCTGGCTGGGCCGGATCGTCCTGAACCGGAGCGTGGACGCCTGGCGCCGCCGGCGGCGGTGGCGATTCCTCCTGGACGGCAGCGCGCCCCGCGCCGGCGGCGAGGCGGCCCTCGCCGCGCTCGCGGATCCGCGACCGGATCCCCAGGCAGAGCTGGAGCGGCGACAGCTCGCGGACCGATTCGATCGCCTCCTGGAGACCCTCTCCCCGCGACAGCGCGTCGTCTTCACGCTCCGCCACCTGCAGCGCCGCTCGACCCGCGAGGCGGCGCTGCTCACGGGGCTCGACGAGGGCTCCGTCAAGACTCACCTGCTCCGGGCGGTCCGGAAGCTCCGGGCCGGGCTGGAGCGGTTCCGGTAGAGCGAGGCAGCCATGGAGCACGCGACCCGACACCCCGACGAGCCCGAGCTGCTGGACCACTACTATGGCGACGAAGACGCGGCGGTGGAGGGACACGTCCGCCGCTGCGCGCGCTGCGCCGAGGCGTACTCGGCCTGGGCCGCGACCCTCGACCGTCTCGCGGCGTGGGACAGGCGAGCCGTCGAGCCGGATCCGGACGCGCCGTTCTGGGCGGCGCAGCGGGCCGCCATCCTCGCCCGACTGACCGCGGCGCCGACCCGCCGAGAGCCCGCGACGAGATGGACACGCAGGCTCGCCGGGCCGGCCCGGCGGCCGCGGCTGGGGCTCGCGGCCGCGCTCGGCGCCGCGGCGGCGCTCCTCCTGCTCACGTGGGCCCCCTGGCGGGCACCGACGCCGCCGACGGCCGTGCCCGAGCAGAACGGCGCGCCGCGGAGCGTGGCGCAGCTGGACGAAGCGGACGATCGGCTGTTGCGCGAGATCGACGCGCTCCTGACCGGGCCGCTCGGGAGCCTCGGCGACGGGCGGGGCTGGCCCGGAACCGTGGTCCCGACGCTCTGACGCCGCCGCGCCGGCGCCGAAGAGAGGGGAGGAGGCCGATGACGAAGGCCGGTGGAACGCTCGCCAGGACGCTGCTCGCCCTGCTCGGGGTCCTCGCGCTCGTCGCCGAGGCCGCGGCGTTCGAAGGCTTCCCGCCCGGCAAGTGGTGGAAGAATCGCGAGCTGGCCGACCAGCTCAAGCTCAGCTCGGCGCAGGTGACCGAGATCGAGAAGCTCTTCGTGGAGGAGCGGACGCGCCTCATCGACCTCAGGGCGGAGGCGGAGAAGCGCGAGCTGGAGCTGGAGGCCCTGCTGGAGGCGCCGGCCCTCGACCTCCCGCGCGTGGAAGCGAGCATCGACGGCGTGAACGAGGCCCGGGGCGCGCTCAGCAAGGCCCGGCTCCTCATGCAGGTGCGGGTCTGGCAGGTGCTGAACCCCGAGCAGCGCCGGCAGATCCGCGCGTGGCAGGAAGAGCGGCGCCCGCGCAAGCCGGAGCGGCCGGGCGGGCCGCCCGGCCGGCCCGGGCGCTCCTGGCGGCCCGGGCCGCCTCACGCCGCCATCGACGACGATCCCCCGGGGGGGCGCCTTCGTCCCGACATCCGGTGGCCCCCGGCCCCGCTTCCTGGGAGGTTTCCCGGCAGATTGAGCTGGGAGCGCGCCGGCGAGGCGGCGTGACTCAACCCTGCAGGCGTTGATCCTCGTCGCGCTGCTGTGGGCGATCGTGCTCCCCGTGCGCGCCGCCGCCCAGCGACCGGCGACCGCCCCGGCGCCCCGGGGCCCCACCCCTCAGGTCTCGATGGTCCGGACCGACCGGCCGCCGACGATCGACGGCCGGCTCGACGAGCCCGTGTGGCAGGCCGCCGCCCTGATCGATCGCCTGACCCAGGTCGAGCCCGCCGAGGGCGCCGAGCCCGGCGAGCGGACCGAAATCCGCCTCCTCTACGACACGGACTTCCTCTACATCGGCGTCCGCGCCTGGGACGCCGACCCGCGCGCGATCGTCGCGACCCAGATGGAGCCCGACGCCGACCTCGACTCGGACGACCGGGTGAGCTTCGTCCTCGACACGTTCCTTGACCGGCGCAACGCCTTCTTCTTCCAGGTCAACCCGCGGGGCGCCCAGGTGGACGGCCTGATCGAGAACAGCAGCCGCCCGCGCACCGAGTGGGACGGCATCTGGCGGGCCGAGGCCTCCGTCGACGACCGCGGCTGGGTGGCGGAGATCGCCATCCCGTTCAAGACGCTCTCGTTCGACCCCCGGGCGACCGCCTGGGGCTTCAACCTCGAGCGCGTGATCCGCCGCCGGAACGAGGTCCTCCGCTGGGCCGGCGCCGCGCGGAACAAGGAGCTGACCGACATCGGGGAAGCCGGGGCGCTGGGCGGGATCAGCGGGATCGCGCAGGGGCTCGGCGTGGACGTCCGGCCCTCCCTCACCGCCAGATACCTCCGCGACCGCGTGACGGGGTCGGACGACACCGAGGTGAAGCCCTCGCTCGACGTCTTCTATCGGATCACGCCGTACCTGACGGCCGCTCTCACCGTCAACACGGACTTCGCCGAGACCGAGGTGGACGAGCGCGAGATCAACCTCACGCGCTTCGACCTGTTCTTCCCCGAAAAGCGCGACTTCTTCCTCCAGGACGCCGGCATCTTCGACTTCGGCGGGCTCGAGCGGAACGGCCGTCCGTTCTTCTCGCGCCGGATCGGCATCGGGCCGGAGGACCAGGTGGTGGACATCCTGGCCGGCGGGAAGCTCACCGGCCGCGTGGGCCGCGTGAAGGTCGGCCTCCTCGACGTCCAGACGGAGGCGTCGGGGGAGCTGGACGCGAAGAACCTGTTCGTCGGCCGGGCCGCCGTCAACGTGCTGGAGCAGTCGGCGGTCGGCGTGATCGTGACCCACGGCGACCCCACCTCGAACGCCGACAACCTGCTGCTGGGCGCGGACTTCAACTACCTCGACACCCGCTTCCTCGGGGACCAGGTGCTCGCCGGAGTGCTCTGGGTCCAGCACAGCTTCTCGACGGGGGCGGACGACGACCAGCTCGCCTACGGAGGGACGCTGGAGTTCCCGAACGAGCCCGTCGAGGTCACCGCCGCCTTCACCGAGATCCAGCGGAACTTCCGGCCGGCGCTCGGCTTCGTCAACCGCCGTGACATCCGTCAGTACGAGGCGAGCACGCGCTACCGCTTCCGGCCCGAGCCCGTCCGGCGCGTGGACACGAGCCTCTCGGGCCTGGTCGTCACGGACACGGACGATCGCCTGGAGAGCGGCGAGGTCAAGCTCGACGCCGTCCGGCTCCAGACCCACCCGGGCGACAACCTCCGGCTCGGCTACGCGTACACGCACGAGCGCCTGGAGGAGGAGTTCCGGTTCCGCGGCCAGGACGTCACCGTCCCGCCCGGCCGCTACGACGACAACCGGGTCGAGGCGAGCGTGGAGACGTCGGACGGGCGGCCGCTCGGCGTCGGGCTCGGCGTGTCCTGGGGGGAGTTCTTCACGGGGACCCGCCTCGAGATCAAGCCGACCCTCGCCTGGCGGCCCTCCCCCTACCTCTTCGTCGCCGCGGAGTACACGCACAACGACGTGGACCTCCCCCAGGGCGACTTCACGATCCGGCTCGCCCGGCTGCGCCTGGGCCTCCGGTTCTCGCCCCGCCTCTCCTGGCTGAGCCTCGTCCAGTACGACAACGTCTCGCGCGACGTGGGCTTCAACAGCCGCCTCCGTTGGGTCGTCAGCCCCGGCAACGACGTCTTCCTCGTCGTGAACCAGAGCTGGGTCGAGGAGGAGAACGGGGGCTTGCGGCCGGCCGTCACCGAGACGGCCGTCAAGATCGCCTGGACGCTCCGCTTCTGATCGGGCGCGCGCGTCGCTCGGCGGGGCCTGTCAGCGGAGGAGCTGGACGATCCCGTACTCCGCGTACAGCGCCAGCACCGAGAGCACGACGGCCGCCAGGGTGACCGGAACCCCGATCGTGACGTAGAGCCGGTACGGGATCTCCACCCCGCGATCGCGCAGCATCCGGAACCACAGGAGCGCCGCCAGCGAGCCGATCGGCAGCATCTTGGGGCCGAGGTCCCCGCCGATCAGCGTCGAGAACACCAGCATCCGCTTCACGTAGAAGGCGCCCCAGTCGCCCGCGAAGCCGGCCTCCCACCCCACCGGCATGTCTTCGATGGCGAGCGCCACCGCGTACGCCGTCGAGTGGTTGTTCATCACCGCCGAGCACATCGCCGTGATCAGCCCGTTGACCATCATCAGGCCGAAGACCTCGAAGCCCGCGAGGTACAGGACGAGCCGCTCGATCTGGCTGGTCAGCCCCGCGTTCCGGAGCCCGGACACGACCACGAAGATGCCGACCACGAAGACGATGACGTCCCAGCCGACGCCCTTCAAGACCTTCGGGCTCTCCGCCCACCCCATCGCCGCCGAGAGGACGAGCAGGCTCGCGGCCCCGCTCGCCGCCACCGCCCAGGTCGGCACGCCCGTCAGCGGCTCCACGAAGAAGCCGAGCAGGGTCACCCCGAGCACCGCGGTCGAGACGCGCACGAACCGCGGATTCGCGGCTCCGATGGACGCGTGGTGGCCGCCGTATGTCCGGGGCAGCGATCGCCGGAAGTACAGCCGGAGGCCGACGTAGCTCGCGACCATGCTGACCAGCGCCGGGACCACCATCCACCGGGCGTACTCCAGGAAGTCGATCGCGAAGAAGCTCGCCACGATGAGGTTGATGGGGTTGCTGATCACGAACGCCCCGACCAGGTTCGCCACGTAGAGCACCGCGAAGTAGTAGGGGATCTTGGTCGACAGCGTCCAGGCGTCGCCCTGGACCCGCTCGATCAGCCTGTAGACCAGGGGCGTGAAGATCAGGACGGCGGCGTCGTTGGTGAAGACGGACCCCACGGCGGCGCCGGCAAAGAACAGGTAGGTGAACAACCGCCGCCCGTCGCCTCCGGCGAGGTTCGCGATGCGCAGGGCCAGGAGCTCGAAGAGCCCGGCCTCCTCGGCAAGGAGCGTCAGCACCATGAGGCTGACGATCGCCACGACCGGATAGACGAGGACGCGCAGCGTGGGATAGAGGGCGTCGACCGGCACCGCGCCGACGAGGACCGTCAGGGCGGCCCCGAGGAGCGCCGCCGGGGCGTGGTCGATCCGGAGCCGCCAGAGCCGGGGCCGGGCCAGCGCCAGGCTCACGGTCAGGAGGAGGATGGGGAACGATAGGGCCGGCACTACGGGGTCCCGCTCGAGGACATCGGCACGGGGCCGTCTCTTCGGCTCCCTGTGGCCCCGATCCCGAAGCTCTCTCGTGCGGGGGACGTGACGCCGCGCGCGCCCACGAGCAACGATTCTCGCTGTGGGCCCTCGGCCCTGTCAAGCTCGAATCGGCTCGCCCGACGTCGGCTGATGGACTCCGCGGGCGCGGTGGCGGCGTCAAAAATGACTTGACTCCGCGTCCGGCGTGTGCCCGAATATCGCGCGGTTCCGCGAACATCACGCGGTCTGAAGGAACGGCAGCGCGGCGGCGCGCGCGCAAGCGGCGCGACCTCGGCGATCGACACAGGGAGGCACTCGAGAGATGACGGAGACGGGAGCAGCCGGAGCCGGCACGGGCGCGGCGGCGCGCGCCGGCCGTCGGGCGCCGCTCATCCCCCCGTACGGCGGTCGGCTCGTGACCCTGCTCGTCCCCGACGAGGCCGAGCGGCGCGACTGGATGGCTCGCGCGACACGCCTGCCCTCACTCCAGCTCTCGCTCCGCTCCCTGTGCGACCTCGAGCTCTTGGCGACGGGCGCGTTCTCCCCCCTGGACCGCTTCATGGGGGAGGCGGACTACCGACGCGTCCTGGTCGAGATGCGCCTGGCGGACGGGACGCTGTTCCCGATCCCCGTCACGCTCCCGGTCCCGGACGACTTCCCCGTTCGGGTGGGCGACCAGCTCGCGCTGCGGAGCGCCAAGAACGAGCTGCTGGCCGTCCTGACGGTCGAGGAGACGTTTCGCCGGGAGGCCGACGCGGAGGCGCGGCACGTGTACGGGACGGCGGACGTCCGGCATCCGCTCGTCGCCGAGATGGCCGCGTGGGGGTCGCACTACGTCAGCGGCCCCCTCCGGGTGTTGGCCCTGCCGAAGCACCACAGTTTCGTGGAGCTGCGCCGGACCCCGGCCGAGGTGCGGCGCCTGCTGGAAAGCATGGCACGGCCGGCCGTCGTCGCCTTCCAGACGCGGAATCCGATCCACCGCGCCCACGAAGAGCTGACCAAGCGGGCGGCCGCGGCGGTCGATGCCTCCCTCCTGATCCATCCCGTGGTGGGGCTGACGCAGCCCGGGGACATCGACTTCTACACGCGCGTGCGCTGCTACAAGGCGCTGGTCGCGCGGTATTACGACCCGACCCGCACGGTGCTGAGCCTCTTCCCGCTGGCGATGCGCATGGCGGGGCCGCGGGAGGCCGTCTGGCACGCGATCATCCGGCGGAACTACGGGGCCAACCACTTCATCGTGGGACGCGACCACGCCGGGCCCGGGAAGGATTCCGCCGGTCGGCCCTTCTACGGGCCGTACGATGCGCAACGACTGCTGGCCCAGTGCGAGGGCGAGATCGGCGTCAAGGCGATGCCCTTCCAGGAGATGGTGTACCTGCCGGACCAGGACCGGTACGAAGAGATGGACCGGGTCAAGGGGGCCCGCTATCTCTCGATCTCCGGCACCGAGGTGCGGAACGACTATCTGGCGGAGGGCAAGCCCTTGCCCGAGTGGTTCACGCGACCCGAGGTCGCGGCCATCCTCTCCGAGGTGTCGGTGCCCCGGCACCGGCAGGGGTTCTGCGTCTGGTTCACCGGGCTGAGCGGCGCGGGCAAGACGACCATCGCCGAGATCCTGGTCGAGCGGCTGATGGAGTATGGACGGCAGGTCACGCTGCTGGACGGCGATGTCGTGCGCACGCACCTCTCGAAGGGGCTCGGCTTCAGCAAAGAGGACCGGGACACCAACATCCTCCGGATCGGGTTCGTGGCCTCCGAGATCGTCCGGCACCACGGCGCGGTCGTCTGCGCCGCGGTGAGCCCGTACGCCGCGGCCCGCAACCGCGTCCGGGCGATGTTCGGCGAGGGGCAGTTCATCCTCGCGTACGTCGAGACCCCGATCGAGATCTGCGAGCAGCGCGACACGAAAGGGCTCTACGCGAAGGCGCGGCGGGGCGAGCTCAAGGGCTTCACCGGGGTCGACGACCCCTACGAGCCGCCCGCCGATCCCGACGTTGTCCTGTACACGACCGCGAGCGCGCCGGAGGAGAACGCGCGGGCGATCCTGCGCCGCCTGATGGAACACGGGCTGCTCGACCGCGGCCTGGAGGTGGCTCGCCCGGTCACGTGATGCGCGTCGCCCTGATCGTCGGCTGTGCCCGCTCCGGGACGAGCATCCTCGGCGAGCTCATCGCCGCCCATCCCGATGTGACCTACATCTTCGAGGCCCACCAGGTCTGGGAACTGGGCGGGCTCGGGGTGAACGACAGCCACCGGCTCACCGCCGAGCACGCGACCGCGAGGGTCATCGGGGAGGTGCGCCGCTGGTTCGAGGCGCAGCAGGGCCCTGCCACGCTCCTCGTCGAGAAGAACCCCCGGAACGTCCTCCGCGTCCCGTACGTTCGGGCGGTCCTGCCCGAGGCCCGCCTCCTCCACATCGTGCGGGACGGCCGCGACGTCGCCTGCTCGATGGTGCCCGGCTGCGGCGGGGCGGAGTGGTCCCACCTGAAGCCACCCTCGTGGAAGGAGCTCCTGGCGCGTCATGAGGGCGCCGTGCGCTGTGCGCTCGCCTGGAAGGAGGTCATGGAGATCGCGCTCGAGGACCTCGCGGGCGTGCCCCACCTCCAGCTCCGCTACGAAGACCTGCTCAACGACCCGGACGCCGAGGCCCGCCGCGTCCTCGCCTTCCTCGACCTGGCCGCGCATCCCGCCGTCGCCGCCTTCTGCGCCAGGATCCAGGACGCGACCGCCGGCTCGTACCACGCCCAGCACCAGGACCGCTGGTATCGCGCCGACCACCGGTTCCGGGTCGGACGCTGGCGCGAGAACCTGACCGAGGAAGAACAGGAGCGGATCACCGCGCTGCTCTCTCCGTTGCTCCAACGGCTCGGCTACCGGTAGCGGACGGCGTGGGATCCCGGCGCGCGCGCGTCGAGCGCTACTGGGCCGGCGCCAGCTCGCGCGCTAGCCGCTCGACGCTCTCTCGGGAGTAGAACTCCCAGTACGCGCCGGGCGCGCGCAGAAGGCGCTCGGCGAGCGTGAGCATCGTGCGCCGGTCGTAGAGCCGGTTGAGGTTCCGTTCCTCCAGCGTGTCGCTGAGCCCCTGAGCCGCCGGCGTGATCACCGCCAGGGCCTTCCCGCCCGACGCCACCAGCTCCTCGTACCGCACGACGCAGCCCGGCGAGAGCACCCGGGAATATCGCTCGAAGAACCACGAAAGCAGACAGAGCTGCCGCTCGATCCGGTCGGTCAGCGTCCCCAGCGTCCGGGCCAGGGCGTCGTCGAACGCTTCCGCCGCCGGCGCGTGCCCGGCCTGGACCGCCAGGGCCACGCTGTTCCACGACGCCAGCACCGCCAGCGGATTCCGGATCACCGCGTAGGCCGGGAAGCGCTGCACCAGGCGGTCGAGCATGGCGGTGAACATGGATGGATGCTTGACCACGAGGAGGAAGCCCTCACTCAGCTCCTTGTCGATCCGGATCGCCGCCTTGGAGACCAGCGACTCCCGGAGTCCCGAGCCCCCGGCCCGGTCGGCGATGGGGTTGTCCGGGACCCGGCCGCCGATGTGCTTCGAGACGGCGCTGCCCTCGGCGCGGAGCGACCGTCGCGTCTCCTCGAAGAACCGCCGGATCTCGGCGCACGCCCGATCGCGGCTGCCGAGCGCGGCCAGCGCCTGCGGCTCCATCGGCTCGTGGAGGGCGACCGTGTCCGGCAGCTGGTTGAGGAGGTAACAGGCGAGCGTGGTGCCGGAGCGTGGAATCCCGGTCAGCACCACGTTCCACCGGGTCACGGCATCCGTCCCCACAGGCGGCCCGCGTCCTCCAGAATGCCGAGGAACGCTCGGCGCTCCTCCATGAGATCGTGCTCCCGCGCCGTCCGCCGGGCGCTCGCCAGCATCCGGTCCCGCTCCGCGGCCGGCTGCCGGAGCGCCGCCTCCGCCGCCTCCAGCAGCTCGTCCACGGAGTACGTCGGCCGGAAGCAGTTGTCGCCCGGGCGGCAGAAGGACCGGTTGCCGACGCAGTCGGGGCAGACGACGAGCGTGCCCAGCGCCATGCCCTCGAGCGCGGGGAGGAAAAACCCCTCGTCGGCGAACGGCAGGAACACCGTGATCCGAGCCCGAGCGATGCGCGAGAGGAACTCCGCACGCGTCGGCAGCTCGGCGTCCAGGAGGGCGACGCGCCGGCCGGGAGCAGTGAGACGCCCGAGGAGGTGGCGCCCCAGGGCCGGCTGCTTGCGCGCCACGATGAGGATGTCCCATTCTCGCTCGCCTGGCTCCACCTCCCGCGGGAGACCGGTCAGGTCGATCCCGGCCGGGATGACGAACACCGGCCCGTTCACCTGGCCGGTCTCGGCGATGGCGGTGGCGAGCTCGTCGCCCAGGCAGATCCGGATGGCCTTGCGTCGCAGGAACCCGTAGCGCAGGTCCGTCGGGTCGGCGTGGGTCGTTCCCTGGATGAGGTTGATGACGGGGACCGACGGGTGGGGCCGCTGCTGGGCGTCGAGCAGCACCCAGTCGAGGCCGGCCAGGAACAGGATGTCCGGCCGGACCCCCTGCGCGGGCGTGAGCGCGTGGCGCCGGTGGCCGAGCCACGGGTTCTGCTCATCCCAGCGCGTCCGCTTCGACACCAGGATCAGCGGGAGGTGATCCGGCGAGCTGAGCACGTGATTGAAGTAGTCCCACACCTTCAGGTGGCCTCCGGTGAACCCCATCAGGTCGCGATAGAAGAGCACCGTCCGTCGGCTCCGGGAGGCCGACCGGGCGACCCCAGAGACTCGACGGCCCAGGCGGTGGCAGAAGGCGCGCAAGCGGGCCATCGGGCCGGGGCGCTCGACCTGCGCGGCGAGGACGCGGCCGAGCGCCGGGTCACGCACCCGGGGGTACTCGCGAATGTGGACGGCCTCGCCTTCCACGCCGGTCCCCGCGGTCAGGCCAGAGGGAACTGGGCGAATCTGAACAGCAAGACCTCGCCCAGCTTGGTCATCGCGGCGGACACCCCTGCATTATAGCGTGGCGAGTCGCCGCGAGCGGGCGGGGCTCACATCCGCACGGTCACTGATCCGGGCGCCCGCGCCGCTCGAGATAGGTGAGCCTGACGACCGCGCCGAGGACCGTCAGCCCCAGCAGCACCGTCACCGAGAGCGCCGCCTGCTTGGGCAGACGCGTCAGGAGCACCGCGACCGCGCCGAACACCGCGCTGACGCCGAGCAGCCACCCCACCGCGCGCTGCGGCGAGAGCCCGAGGCGGAGGAGCCGGTGGTGGAGATGCCCCATGTCCCGCCGCAGCGGGTTCCGCCCACGTGCGGCCCGGCGGACGACGGCGAAGACCGTATCGACCACCGGCAGGCCGAGCGCCACGAGCGGCAGGAGCAGCGTCATCGCCGCGGTGGTCTTCCGGTTCTCCAGCAGCGCGACGCTCGCGAGCGCGAGGCCGATGAACGTGCTCCCGACGTCGCCCAGGAACACGCGAGCGCGCGGGAAGTTGTAGGGGTAGAAGCCCGCGACGGCGCCGGCCAGGACGAAGCTCGCGAGCGCCACCTCCCGCTCGCCCTGGAGGATCCCGACCACGCCCAGGGAGAGCGCCGCGATGCCGCCGACGCCCGCGGCGAGCCCGTCCAGGCCGTCCACCAGGTTCAGGGCGTTGATGACCGTGGCGACCCAGAGCAGCGTCACGAGGAAGCCGAGGGGACCGAGCTGCAGCGTCGGGCCCAGCGGGTTCGTCAGCTCGACCACGCGAAGCCCGGAGGCGTAGAGGACGGCGCCGGCCAGGAAGTGGGCGCCGAGCTTCGTGGGGATGCCGCACGACCGAAGGTCGTCCCAGACGCCCACCGCCACGACCGGCGCCGCCGCGAGGGTCAACCCCACCGTTTCCCGGAGCGCGATCCCGGACCCCGCGGCACGCAGGACCCAGAGGGTGCCGAGGACGGCCGCGATGAGGCCCAGACCCCCGAGGGTCGGCACGGGCTCCGCGTGCACCTTCTGCGCCGCCGGGTAGTCCAGCGCCCCGGCCCGCCGCGCTTCGGCGATGACGAGGGGCGTCAGCGCGAAGGCGGCGCTGCCGGCCAGGGCGAACCCGGCCAGGGTCAACGGCGTCATCGCACCCCCCGGAGCGCGTTCGCCATGACGAGCAGGCCCGCCCGCACCGCGAGCCCCACCGCGACGATCGCGCCGAGGGGCCAGGGCGGGCGGAAGTGCTTCCGGACGTACCGCAGCATCCCGCGGTGGCGCGCCCACACCACCCGGGCCGCCGCCGGGCCCCGGCTCACGCCGATGTGATGGGTGACGACGGCGTCGGGGAGATAGACGATCGCCCAGCCCGCATCGCGGATGCGGCGGCACCAGTCCATGTCCTCGACGAACAGGAAGTACCCCTCGTCGAGCGCGCCGACTCGCTCGACGACCTCCCGGCGTGCCATCAGGCACGCGCCGGACACCCAGTCGACGGCTCGCACGCTCCGGTGGTCCCACTCCGCGTAGAGGTACTGGCGGGACACGGCGTTCCCGGGCCAGAGGCGCGTCAGGAGCGCGTAGCGCCCGAAGAAAATCGTGAGGTAGCCGGGGAAGCGGCGGCACGAGTACTGCAGGCTCCCGTCGGGGTCGAGGAGGCGCGCCCCCACCGCGCCGACCGTCGGATCGGCGTCCAGGTACCCCACCATCGTCGCCACGCCCCCCTCGTGGACCAGGGTGTCGGGATTCAGGAGGAGGACGTGGCGCCCCCGGCTGAGGCGGATGCCCTGGTTCGCCGCGCGCGCGAAGCCGACGTTCTCGGGGTTCTCGACGAGCGTCACGGCGGGAAACCGCCCACGGAAGCCGCCCGCGGCGAGCGTCGCGGAGTTGTCCACCACGATGACCTCGACGGCGAGGCGCCCGGTCGTCTTCGCGAGGCTCGCCAGGCACTCCGCGAGCGGCTCGTCGGTCCGGTAGTTGACGACGACGACCGAGCAGTCTATCAAGAAGCCCGTCTCGGAATGGCGCGGCCTACGGGAAGTAGAGCGTCAGCCCCAGCCGGGCTTGCCAGCCGTCCGCGTCGATTTCGCGAAGCGGCCGACCCTCGACGTTCCCCGCCAGCGCGTAGTACCGCGCGTCGGCGTTCAGGACCCACGCCCCACCGAGCGGGACGTCGAGCCCGGCACCAACGTGGTAACCGAACTCCTCCTCCGTCCGGGAGGGCGCGGCCCTGGGATCCACGTGGAGGAAGTAGAAGCCGACCCCGCCCAGAACGTAGGGCTGAAGCGGCCCGACGGGAATCAGGTAGAGCAATGCCGAGACCTGGACTGGGACCTGGAGGATCGTGACGCCGTCCCCGAACTCGGCCTCGCGGACGTCCACCGCCCCCTCAAAGCCGAGGATCGGGAGGAGCCGGAGGCGGGCGTGAACGCCCCCGAACGGCTCCGGGCTCACGGCGTCGTTGGGCTCGAAGACGCCCCCGTGGAAGCCGAGTCCGAAGCCCGGCAACCCCAGGGCGCGCCCCTGCGCCTCCGCGGCGGTGTCCACGCCGAGCAGCAACACCCCGGCGAGCGGAACGACGAAGATCAGGGATCGCCGCATGCCCGCGAGCCTACCGACGTGCCATCGAACCGGTCTCTTGCCTCCGCGTGGATCCCGACGTAACGCGCCCCGGCGGCCACGCCAGCGCCGCTCCAGCGCCGCCCCGCCCGCCCCGGCCAACTCGCGGAGCGGCAGGGGGCGCCTCCATCGGTGCGGGCCAGCGCGCCTCGTGCGCTCAGTTCGCCAGCGTGAGCCCCCCCCCGGCTCGGCGCCGGCCTCACCGCGTCCCGCGTAACAGATCGCTCGCGCATCCCGCTGCCACTCTCGCCCCTCAGCGGCGCACAGTACGATTGCACCAGTCGAGCGGGAAAATCAACCGGTATCTGCCGGTATCTGATGGTCGAGTCGCCAGGGGTACGTCGCCGCCGGGGCCCCGGGACGCTCGCAATGAAGTTCTCCGTCGTCAGACCTGCACTGCGCGACCCCTCTCGGACCAGTTCCGGGGCGACCTGCCGACCTCTCGCGCCCGATGGACCAAGGAAAACGGTCGCCCGGAGGCGCCCGCCACATGGATAATGGCGCCAGGGTGTGCACCACCACCCGGATGCTCCGCGCAGCTCATGCCGCCCTCGGCGCGCTCCTGCTCCTGGTCGGGGGGCCGCTCCCCGTCTCGGCGCTCCCGCCCGGCTTCGCCGTCGAGGTCGTGGTCGGCGCGGCCGCCTTCCCCTCGGCGTTCGCCTTCGCCCCGGACGGGAGCCGGCTCTACTACACCGAGCGCTTCACGGGCCAGATCCGCGTCTACGACGTCGCTGCGGGCGCGCTCCTCCCCGCCCCGTTCGCGACGGTCCCCGCGTTCACGGACGGCGCCGACGAGCGCGGGCTGCTGGGGATCGCCGTCGACCCCGGGTTCCCGAGCGAGCCCTTCGTCTACGTGTTCCACCACGTCGCCCCCGATGCGGCCCGGATCACCCGTTTCACCGACATCGGCAACCTGGGCACCGCGCCCACGGCGATCTGGGACGCGATCCCTGCCGCGCGGATCCACAACGGCGGCTACATCGGCTTCGGCCCCGACGGGAAGCTCTACGTGACCGTCGGCGAGACGGGTGTCGCCTCTCACGCCCAGAACCCGGGCGTCGTCCCCGGGAAGCTCCACCGCATCAACCGAGACGGCACCGTGCCGCCGGACAACCCCTTCCCCGGCAGCTCCATCTGGTCGCTGGGGCTCCGCAACAGCTTCGGTTTCTCCTTCCACCCGGTGACGGGCAGTCTGTTCCTGAGCGAGCCCGGCCCCACCACCAACGACGAGATCAACCGGATCGTCGAGGGGCAGAACTACGGGTGGCCGACCCAGCTCGGCTGCACGGGGGACCCGGCGTCGGACCCGCTGCTGGTCTTCCCCCGCGTCACCACGCCCAACGGCAGCGTCATCTTCGCCTCGAACCGCTACCCGGCCGAGTACCTCCACACGCTCCTGTTCGGCGAGTGGAACACCGGGCGCATCCAGCGGAGCGTCCTCCTGGGCAGCCCGGATACCGCGGCCCTCGCCGCCACGACGTTCCTGGAGCTGCCGGGCGACAACCTCCTGGACCTCAAGCTCGGCCCCGACGGCCTCCTCTGGTTCAGCACGCCGACGTCGATCCGCCGCGTCCGCTACACGCTGCCCCTGTCCCTCCCCCGGGTGGCGAGCCACGGGGCGTCGGCGATCGGCAACCGACTGATCCTGAGCGTGCTGGGCACGGCGGGCGACACCGCGTTCGTCGTGCTCACCTCAGCCGGGACCGCGTTCCTGCGGCTGATCGGGCTCGGACCGATCGGCCCGCTGGGCGTCGCGGCGCGGCTGGTCGAGATCCCGCCCGACCCCACGCTGGCCGGTCGGACGGTGCTGCTCCGCGGCCTGACCATCGATCCGGCCGGCCAGGGCACCCTCACCGATCCGGTGGGGCTCGCGATCGTGGAGACGGACCCGTCCCCCCACTGCGTCGCGACCGAGTGAGCCGGGACCCGGATGTCGTAGGCGGACATCGTTCCCTCGAGCCGGATCACCACCGACCAATCTGACGGTCGGTCTTGCCGACGCCCGGCCGGCCGGGAAGGGGGACGTGTAGCTATTTTAGGGTTGGCTATCCTGGACGGTCGGGGTATCGTACAGCCACCCCGAGAGAGGAGGTCCAGGATGGCAGCGAAGGAGGCCGACCTGTCAGCAGAGTTGCACATGAAATGCCGCTGACGCGCCGCGGGATGCCGCTTCCGTAGAGGAGGGCGGGCCGGGGCGACCATAATCGCGACCCATTGGCCTCACCGGCGCTCGGATGGCAGCGTGAAATGAACGAAGGACTTCCAGCGACCACGTGCCGGACAGAACCGTCGCCGGCGGCGGGGGCCTGCGCCTCGAGGATCCAAGGCACATCGATCCTTTGCGATGAGCAATCACCCGTTCACCGGTGAGCGATACGTTCCGGAGGTAGAGGGCGAGATCGAGCTGGAGCACTTCCACCGGTACGCGCTGGCTCGCGAGCTCGCGCGCGGCAAGCGCGTCCTGGACATCGCCTGCGGGGAAGGGTATGGCTCCGACTTGCTGGCGAGCGTCGCCGACAGTGTCGTCGGTGTCGACATCGCGCCGGAGGCGGTCGACCACGCCTCGCGACGGTATCAGCGTTCCAATCTAAAATTCCGAGTCGGATCCTGCGCCCAGATTCCTCTCGCGGAGCACACCGTTGACCTGGTCGTCAGCTTCGAGACTCTCGAGCACCACGGTGAGCACGCGGAGATGATGCGTGAGATCCGCCGCGTGCTGGCGCCCGGAGGACTCCTGGTCATCTCCACTCCAGACAAGTTCGAGTACTCAGAGACTCCCAGCTCGGACAACCCCTTCCACGCGAAGGAACTTTACCTCCCTGAATTCGGGGAGCTCCTCGAGGCACACTTCCGGAATGTCCTGATCTACGGGCAGCGTATCGTGTGCGGGTCGGTCATCGCGCCGCTTGATGCCTCCAGCGCACCCTTTCTCACGCTTCGTCGGCGGGGCAAGGCTGTCGATCGTCACCCGGGAGTGTTCCGTCCGGTGTACTTCGTCGCCGTCGCGTCGGATGCCACGCTGCCGGTCTTCCCGGGCGGGATCTACGACGGCACCGCGCAGATCGTCTCGGCTCGTGATCGCCAGATCGCCGAGCTTTCGCAGGTGTTGGCCGAGCGGACGGCGGCGCTGGAGCAGCTTTCGACGGGGCGTCTACCGGCATTGGAGCGGGAGTTGGCGGAGCGCGGCCGGCACATCGCGGACCTCAGAGAACTACGCCAGGCCCTTCGCGCCGAAAGAGACGGGGCGCGCCGTGCCCTGGCTGACAGCGAGCGCGAGGTCGAAGCCCTCTCGCGACACGTTCAGGCGCTCCAGGCCGACAGCGCGGTCTACCTCGACCGGATCCGTCAACTGGTAGAGTCGACTTCGTGGCGGATCACCGCGCCCATGCGGGCACTCAAGGCTGCCATCCGGAGGCTGCGATCGTTCACGAGGCCGCTCCGCGAGTCCGCGGGTCGGCTCGATGGGGTCCTCTTCAGATGGCTCCTGCGCGACATGGGCGTGTCCAAGCGCTGGGATGCCGGTCGCGCGTCCGCGCAGTCCCCGAGTCAGCCCGAACCGGCGGCGCGCCTGGTCGTGGCGCCCGAGCTGGCGCCGTTCGACCCGGCGCGTGACGCCGAAGAGTATCTGGCGCTCTCGAGTCAACTCGAACGCCTGCGTGCTCAGGCTCTCCAGAGCTTCGAGCCGACAGCGCCGAGGGTGGTCTCGATCGAGGAGCGACAGATCGAGAACGCGGCATCGGCGCTCGCACTCCCGGACGTGCCGAATCCGGTTGTCTCCATCGTGATCCCAGTCTACAACAACATACGCCTCACGCTGGAGTGCCTGACCGCCATCGTGGAGCACACGGCCGGCGCCGACTACGAGGTCATCGTGGTTGACGACCGCTCGAGTGACACCACACAGGGCGTACTCGCCGAGGTGCGATCGCTCCGATACCTCCGGAACGAGGCGAACCTCGGGTTCCTCCGGACGTGCAACCGGGCGATCCCGGAAATCCGCGGAGCCTACTGCGTATTCCTCAACAACGACGTCCAGGTGACGACGGGCTGGTTGTCCGCCCTCCTGGGCACGTTCGAGCGATTCGATTGCGTGGGCGCGGTCGGGCCGAAGATCCTGTACCCGAACGGCCGCCTTCAGGAGGCAGGCGCGCGACTGAACCGCGACTGCACGACGGAGCTGATCGGCGTCGGGGACGACCCCGAGCTACCGCGCTACAACTATGCTCGCGAGGTCGAGTACTCTTCGGCCGCCTGCCTCCTGCTGAAGACCGACGTTCTGCGCGAGCTTGGGGGCTTCGACGAGACCTTCGTCCCGGCCTACTGCGAGGACGCGGACCTGTGCTTTCGTCTGAGACGGCGCGGATTACGCGTCGTGTACAACCCAGAGGCCGTGGTCGTGCATCACCTGAGCGCGACCACGGCTGCCACTGACCCGAGCTACAAGCTCCAGCTCGTCGCCCGCAACCAGCAGAAGCTGGCTGAACGCTGGCAGCAGGAGATCGACGCCCTCAACGACGTGCGCTTGATTGCGTTCTACCTCCCCCAGTTTCATCCGATCCCGGAGAACGACCGGTGGTGGGGGGCTGGCTTTACGGACTGGACGAACGTCGTCAGAGCGAGACCGACCTTCGCGGGACACTATCAGCCGCACCTACCGTCAGATCTCGGCTTCTACGATCTCCGGGCGTCAGAGGTCATGGAAAGGCAGGCCGAGCTGGCGCGAAGATACGGGATCTACGGCTTCTGCTACTACTATTACTGGTTCGCGGGCAAGCGACTGCTGGAGATGCCTCTGGAGAGAATCCTCCAGACGGGACGACCGGATCTGCCGTTCTGTCTGTGCTGGGCGAACGAGAACTGGACCCGGCGATGGGACGGGAGCGACAACGAGGTGCTGATGGCACAGGCACACTCGGACCGTGACGACGAGGCTGTCATCAGAGACCTGCTGCGCTATTTCCGGCACAAGAACTACATTCGTGTGCACGGCCGACCGCTGCTGCTCGTCTACAGAACGACCCAGTTTCCGAACATCCGGCGCACCGCAAGCATTTGGCGTGAGACCTGCCGGAGCGAAGGGATAGGAGAGATCTTTCTCGCCTGCGTGGAGACCTTCGAGCTTGCGGCCGAGCCACCGCACCCCGCGGACTTCGGCTTCGATGCATCCGTTGAGTTTCCACCGCACCACGCTTCCGTCCCCATCGACCCGCCGGGCACGCTGCTGAATTCGGATTTCGCGGGTGTCGTCAGCGATTATCGGAGGGTCGTCATCGAGTCCCTGAGCCGCCCGATCCCTGTGCACACCCGGTTTCGGGGAGTGATGCCGTCCTGGGACAGCACGCCGCGGCACCCGAACCGGGCGTACGTGTTCGCCCATGCCTGGCCGGGCGCCTATCGGGCCTGGCTCGAACGGGTCGTCACACAGACCCGCGACCAGAACTTTGGCGACGAGCGGATCGTTTTCGTCAATGCCTGGAACGAGTGGGCCGAAGGCGCCCATCTCGAACCGGACTGTCGCTTCGGGCATGCTTTCCTGGAGGCGACGCGAAGCGCCCTCGAGGCCGATCTCCTACGCCCCCAGTGCCCCTCGTCCGACTTCAGCGGTGGGAGCCCGTGGTCGAATGCTTTCCCGTCATAGATGCGTCCCGTAGCCCGGGCGCATGACGTCGTCCTTGCGGGACACCCGTTCGCGCCAATGGGAGTCGGCCAACACATCCGATCCGCCTTCAGGGCATTCCGCGCGGCCGGCATCGCCGCCAAGGTGCGCGACATCTATGGTCTGGTGCCGCCGGATGACCCAAGCCTCCGACGCGAGTTCCAACCCTCCCTGTCCCCGACACTCAGCCGGCGCGTCAACATCTTCCACATCAATGGGGACGAGGTGGACCAGGTGCTCGCCCACCTCGGCGGCCTTCCCCCTGCGGCGCGGAACATCATCTATCCGCTCTGGGAACTTTCCACCTATCCCGCCGAGTGGGCCCGCAGGCTCGATCTGTTCGACGAGGTCTGGGCACCGTCCCGGTTCGTTTTCGAGGCCGCCTCTCGCGCGGTCACGAAGCCCGTGATTCACATGCCTGTCTCCAGCGAACCTCGTATGGCTCGATGCTACGGACGGCGGTACTTCGGCATCCCGGAGTCGCCGTTCGTGTTTCTCTTCTTCTTCGATTTCAGGTCGTATGTCCACCGAAAGAACCCGTTCGCCGTTCTGGGCGCGTTCGAGCGGGTCGGGAGGCAGCTGCCCTACGCCCCGATCGTGCTGCTCATCAAGCTCAATGGCCAGCAACAGGCGCCGGACGACTACCAGACCGTCCTCAGGAACTTCCGGAATTCCGAAGGCCGCGTCGTCATCCTCGATTGCATCCTGGAGGATGACGAGATCAAGAGCCTCGTCCGTTGCTGCGACTGCTTCGTTTCACTGCACCGCTCGGAGGGCGTCGGCCTTGGTATGGCCGAGGCGATGTTTCTCGGCAAACCGGTCGTCGCGACCGCGTATTCGGGGAACCTCGACTTCATGACAGCGGACAACTCCTGCTTGGTGCACTACCGGCTCGTCCCGGTCGAGGAGGGCCAGTATCCGCATGCGAACGGCCAGGTGTGGGCCGATCCGGACATCGACCACGCCGCGTGGTACATGCGGCGCCTGTTCGAGGATCCGGAGTATGCGTGGCGCCTCGGACGGATGGCAAGCCGCCACATGAGGACTCATTTCAGCGATCGCGCTCGAGGTCTTCGCTACGCGAGGCGGCTCGAAGCGATCGCGTGAGCACCAGCGACCAAAGGCCGCGGAAGACGGCCCGCACGCCGCGCATGGTGGCGCCGTACGTGCGGCGCCGGCGGCTTCCCGGCGGCAAGGCAGTCTCAACGCCACGCCGGTAGGCAGAGATGATCCCCCACGCCATCCCGGAGGTGAGCGTCGCCATCTCCGCTTCCAGGCCGGCCAGACGCCCCCGGATCGCCCCCAGCTCGGCCTCTCGCTCGGTCAGACGCGCCCGGACCACCCCCAGCTCGGTCTCCAGGTTGTTTCGCGACTCGACCAGGCAGCGCTCATGCTCGTCGGCCGCCACCGCGACACGAACGAAGACGTCCAACGCGGCCTGGAGGCCGGGGTCCTGGTCGGCCCCGCCGGCCGCGGGCCGGATCCCGGCACGCAGGACCAGGGACGCAGCCTTGGCCGGGAAAGGCAGCGCCGGGTCGTCGGCGGCGTCGGGGAGCGAGGTCCGATGGTGGTGCAGCTCCTGGTCGACGGCCGCCCCGACTGCCCGCTGCACGGCCGGGTCGTCGGCCCGCTCGGGCACACCCAGAAAGCTGGCCAGCCGTCGCGCCTGTTCCTGCCAGCCTGCCATCAGGTCCTCATAGAAGAGGGGCAGGCGGGGCCGCCCGGCGGTGTGGGCGAAGGCCGAGGCGACATGGAGAAGCCAGAGGCGCGCGCTTTTCTCAGACGAGAACCCGTCGCGCCGCTCGAGCGACCGGGCCACGTCGGTCATGCTCCGCAGGCAGACCACGTAGTGCATCGGCGGGAGGAGCGCCTGCCAGAACGGCAGGGTGAGGCAGGTCCGCGGGTCTTTCCAGCCCCACAGCGCGTGGCCGGCGAACCCCTCTGTGATCGCTCGGCGCGCCTGGGTCCGGAGATCAGCCAGCTCGGCGGCAGTGAACCAGCCGGGCGGAAACCCGGGCGGTTCGTCCCACGTCCCGCCGAGCCGCTTCAGGATCCCCTCGTTGACCCGGTAGAACGGGATGTGCTCCCAGTAGCCGCGGGGGTTCTCGGGTGTCGGCGGGAAGAGCTGGGACTCCGGACCGAGGTAGACCCCGAGGAGGTCCAGGACCTGCGTGACGAGCGAGGTCCCGGCGCGGTGCATGCCGAGAACGCAGACGATGCGCGGCTGAGTCATGCCTTGCCGAGAGTCTAGCAAAGGGCGCGCGGGAACCGCACAATCAATCGCTTTGCTTCCCCCCTAGCTGCCTCCGGATAAACTCGAGGTATGCGGCTCGCGCCTCGTCACCCGGATCGAGCAGTCGCAGCGCCTTGTCCAGGTCTTCGTGGAGGCCTTGCGCGAGCATCACGGCGAGCACCCGTTCACATCCGTAGGTGTAGATCGAATGGAGCAGCTGATCCACCCGCCGCGCGCCCACGCCTTGCCAGAACCACTCGCCGTCCACGTGGACCGGGAGGTGCACGGCAAGACACCAGCAGATTTCGAACACCATCGCCACCATGTCCTCCCGGATCGTGTTGCGGCTGTGGACTCTGTATTTCAAGAGCGTTTCCGGCAGGAGGAGCAACGGTGCGACTGCCGCCATTCGCAGCGCGTAGTCCCAGTCATGGGTGTACCGCAGCGGCCTGAATCCCCCGACCCGCCGCTGCCAGGCCCGGCGGCAGACGAAGTTTGACGTCGTCGCGAGGTAGTTCTCCGTCAGCAGCGCGAGCCTCAGATTCTCATCAGCGCGAAAACTCCGCTCGGGCGCCTCGAGCGCCCACGGCTCCAGATCCCGATATCCGTGTTTGACCCCAAGGCTCCGACCGTCGGCGTCGATGATCTGGATATACGACCCCGCCAGGCCGATCGCCGCGTCACCTTCGAGCGCGCGTACCATCGTCTCCAGGCGCCGTTCCCCATACGCGTCATCCGAATTGAGGATCGCGACGAAGTCCCCCGTGGCCTCTTCCAGGCCCCTGTTGATCGCCGCATGCGCACCCAGATGCTCCTGCGCGATGACGCGCACCCGGGCGTCTCGAATTCCACGCACCACCTCCAGCGTGCCATCGCCCGACCCGTCGTCCACGACGATGAGCTCGAAGTCGTCCCAGGACTGTTCCAGCACGCTGCGAACGGCTTCACCGACAAACATCTGGTGGTCATAACATGGCATCACAACTGACACCCTAGCCACACGTCTCCCCGAGAAGCACCCGCTCGTATTGCTCGATCATCCGTCGGATGCCGAACCGCCTCACAACGGCCTCGCGAACCGTCGCGCCGTCCGGCGGACGGGCCAGCGCGTCCTCCACTGCCGCCGCGAGTGCCCCGACGTCGCCCACCCGTGGCACGATCCATCCCCCCCGCGTGTATTCGAGCACCTCCCGGTTCGCTCCGACGTCAGTGGCCACTACCGCCTTCCCCATGGCCTGCGCCTCGAGCACCACCAGCGGCATGCCCTCGTACTCAGACGGCGCCACAACGACATCGGCGACGGCGAAGATCTCGCTGCTCGGCGTGTAGAACGAGTGTCGCACCAGATTCGCGATTCGTGTCCGCCTGGCCTCGGCCTCGATTGCGTCCCGCATCGGCCCATCGCCGATCATCACACACGTCACCGCATGGTCTCCCTCGAAGCGCTTTGCCAGCTCCACGAAATCCATCGGTCTTTTTTGGGGATGCAGCCGTCCGATGAACGTCAGGAGCGCCCCGGCTTCGGGCAACCCGAGCTTCCTTCGTATCTCGTCTCGCTTCTCTGCCGGGTAGAGCCCGGGGTCAAACACATCCGTATCGACTCCGTGCTCGACATGATGCACGCGGTCACGCTGGACCCCGCGCTCGGCGTAGGCCTCGCAGATCTTGCGGTTCGGCCCGATGTGAGCGTCGACCTGCTGCGCCAGGGACGCGTCACATCGGTTGATCCAACCCACGCGATGGTCGTAGACCTGATTGACGATCCGCAACGTCGGAAACCGCGACTTCAGTGTCCCCAGGGCATCGTAGATCCAGGTCGAGCCGTTTGCGATGTACAACGTGCGAGGATCGAAACGCTCGATGAGCTCACCCATAAACGGGAACATCAGCTCGGACGCCAGGAAGTCCGCTACCGTGTAGACGTTCGGCGTCACCTGGCGAAACGTGTCTACAAGCGTACCCAGCGCACGGGGATGCCCCTCCAGCGCGACGACGGCGAAGTCCACGCGCGAGCTCAGGTGGCGCATCGTGTCCAGCACCAGCCGCTCGGCGCCGCCCACCGCGATGAACGGCAGCACCACCAGGACCCTCGGGCGGGATGGCGCGCCGCGCGACGGCCCCGAGCGCACTGGGTACAGTGTGTGCGCAACGACCCCGATCTTCCCCTTGCGAGTCCGCCACGCGACGACCCGCGGGCCGTCCACGGCGACCTTCGCCCCCCGCAGCGCCGTGCCGAATGGGACAGCGCCCTCCGGTTCCGGTCGCTCGGTCGTGTGCCCGATCACCTTTCCGACGACGATCGGTGCCGAGCCCCGCCCGCGGACCCACTCCGATACGTCCACGACATAGTCCCGCCGGAGGCACTCTTTCCGGACGATCTGCCTCAAGAGCGGCCTCCTCGCGCTCCCGGGCAGCAGGCCCGCCGCGACCCTCGCCGAGGCGCGCGACGAGTCCCCCTGGACGTTGATGGTCAGGGCGAGCCGTTCAGTCTCCAACGCCACGAGGTTCGCCGCCAAGTACCCGCGATTCTGCGCGAGCAGGTCCGAGGAGGCCAGGCAGATGTACCGGCCGCGCAGCTGGCGGCACAGCTCCTCCATGCTCTCGGCGCTCCAATCACGGTCTCCTCGGGTGACACGCGCGCGGCCGGCTGCCCGGTCCCAGACCGCCACTTCTGCCTCTCGGTAGGTCTGAGCCGTCACCCATTCCACTGTTTGCGCCTCGCTCACGTCGTCGCTCACGGACGTGTCAAGGACCACGCTGAACGCCGGTATCGGCACCTCCCGGCCGCGCTCCTCGCAGACGAGTCGCAACCCCTGAGGCGACTGCCGCTGTTCCCCGCTGAGGATCCCTGCCGTCTTTCGCAGCACGGCGCGCGTACCCTCGCCTCTCCACGTCCGCAGCGCCGCGACGACCAAGCACACGAGCCGCTCACGGCGCGCACGCACCCGCCGCAACGTCTCCTGGACGGTCCGACCGATGCTCCCCGTGATCCGCGCCAACGCCACCCTCGAGGCGTCCCTGTCGGCGGCCACCCGTGCCGCCCGGAGGTGCCGTCTCCACCCGACAGATGACGCGCGGTATTATTTGGCGCCGTGCGGCGCCATGTCAAGAAATCGCGAGCAGAACTCAGCAGCTCGACGAGCCTTTCCGAATCGCTCGTCGAATCGCGCCGGGGCTTGTGTCGCCGGGCGACATCCGTACAATACTCCTCGTGGAACGCTCCTCACGCCCCGGTCGGGATAGGCGCCGGACCGCAGTCCTGCGCGAGCTCATCGAGTACCGCACCCTCGTCAAGAACCTCGTCTTGAAGGACCTCAAGCTCAAGTACCGGGACTCCGTCCTGGGGGTCCTGTGGTCGCTGCTCAATCCGCTCCTCACGCTGACCGTCTACACCTTCGCCTTCAAATACGTCCTCCGCGTGCAAATGGAGCACTACCCGTACTTCCTCCTCGTCGGTCTCCTCCCCTGGCACTTCTTCGCAAGCTCGACCCTCGCCTCCACGAGCGCCATCATCAACAACGCCAACCTCATCAAGAAGGTCTACTTCCCGCTCGAGGTCCTGCCGATTGCGACCGTCCTGTTCGGCTTCGCGCAGCTCCTCCTGGCGCTCGCGGCCTTCCTCCCCGCGCTCGTCCTCATCTCGGGAGTCACGCTCCGTTGGACTGCGGTCCTGTTCGGCCCCCTCCTCCTCCTCCACCTCCTGTTCACCATCGGCCTCGCCTTCCTGCTCTCAACCCTCACCACCTGGTTCCGTGACGTCGCGCACCTCACCGAGGTGGCCCTGACGCTGCTCTTCTGGACGACGCCGATCATTTACCCCGCCACCATGGCACCGGCCAGACTCCAGGGGCTCTTCAAGGCAAGCCCGCTCGCCGCCTTCGCCATCGCGTATCAGGACGTCCTCTTCTGGGGCCGGGTGCCGGAGGCGCTCGTCGTCTTCACCGTCTTGGGCTGGACCGCCGCCCTGCTCCTCCTCGGCCACGGAGTCTTCCGCCTGCGGAGCGTCGTCTTCGCCGAGGAGGTCTGACCGTGGCCTGGGCGGTCGAACTGCGGGGCATCTCCAAGGCGTTCGACATCACGCGAAACCCGGCGCTCAACCTCAAGGTCAAGCTCGTCGGGCTTTGGAATCCTCGCTACCGGGAGCGCCGGGAGCGCTTCTGGGCGCTGCAGAACGTCGACCTCGTGGTCCGGCAGGGCGAGTTCTTGGCGCTCATCGGCCCCAACGGCTCCGGCAAGAGCACGCTGCTCCGGATCATGGCGGGAGTGTTCCCACCCACCCGAGGCGAGGCCTTTGTCCATGGCCGCGTGGCCCCGATGATCGAGCTCGGCGTCGGGTTTCATCCCGAGCTGACCGGCCGCGAGAACATCTACCTCAACACCTCGCTGTTTCGTCTGTCCGGTCGCGAGACCGACGCCATCTACCAGCAGATCCTCGACTTTTCCGACCTGGGAGAGTTCATCGACAACCCGGTGAAGAACTACTCGACGGGCATGTACGCGCGCCTGGGCTTCTCCGTGGCCGTCCACCTGAGCGCCGACATCCTGCTCGTGGACGAAGTCCTTGCGGTGGGCGACGCACGCTTCAAGCAGAAGTGTATCCAGCGGATGCAAGAGCTCCGCGCGAGGGGATGCACGATCGTCTTCGTGTCCCACGACACGGACACCGTCGAACGACTCTCCGACCGGGCCTGCCTCCTCGTGAAGGGCACCATCGAGGCCGACGGCGAGCCGACCAAGGTCACCCAGCGCTACCGGGAACTACTCAACGTCGCGCCGTCCGGCTGATCGCCGGGGCTTCGCTCCAGCCGGAACACGCTCCGGAGGACGGTCACGCCGCGAGACCCCCAGGCCGCCTCGAGCCGCCGGAGCCGCTGCGCCGGAATGCGCCCCGAGGAGACGATCACCTCGGCCACCTGGCAGGCCTCGAGCACCTCCTCGATCCGATCGACGCCGCCGAGGGCCGGCAGGTCGTGCATCCGCGTCCCCGCCTTGCCGCGGTCGTCGCCCAGGAAGCCGACCGGCTCGCGCCGGAGTCCCGCGTTGGGTACAATACGGGCGTCCGCGCCAGATCCGCCCGCCGGCCCGACGCCGCGCGGACCGCGGAGGCCGACGGCCATGCACAAGTTGTGGGATCTCGTCCTTGCCGACGCGGTCGCCACCGTCGGCGCCAGGCGCATCCTCGAGATCGGCGCCGATAGGGGCGAGTGCACGCGCCGGCTCCTCGCCTACTGCGAGGCGGTCGGCGGGCATCTAGACTCGGTCGACCCGGAGCCAACGTTCGACGTGGAGGCGCTCCGGCGCCGCTACGCGTCGCACCTCACGTTCCACCGCTGCCCCAGCCTCGAGGCCCTGCCCCGCCTCCGCGACCTGGACGCCGCCCTCATCGACGGCGACCACAACTGGTACACGGCCTTCCACGAGCTCACACTCCTCGAGCGGGGCGCGCGGGCGGCGGGACGCGATCTGCCGCTCGTCTTCCTCCACGACGTCGGCTGGCCCTACGGCCGCCGTGACATGTACTACGCGCCCGAGCGGATCCCGCCCGAGTTTCGGCAGCCGTGCGCCCAGGCGGGGATCGTCTGGGGCCAGTCGCCCCTGTCGGACGCGACCCCGTTCAATGCCAAACACTGGAACGCGCTGGAGGAGGGCGGGCCCCGGAACGGCGTCCTGACCGCCGTCGAGGACTTCGTGGCCCAGTGCGCGTCCCGCCCCGCTCTCTACGTCGTGCCGGCCTACTTCGGGCTCGGCATCCTGGTGCCGCCGACCCTGCAGCAGCACGCGCCGCTGCTCGCGCTCCTCCGCCACTGGGACACCGAGCCGGGCCTGCGGAGGCTCGTCGAGTTCGCGGAGCGGGTGCGGCTCGAGGACCAGGTGACGACGGCCGAGTTCGAGGCCGCCCTCGAGGCGCAGACGGCCGTCGTGCGAGCCCTAGAAGCCGAGCTGGCCCGCATCCGGCACTCCCGCTCCTGGCGCCTCACGGAGCCCCTGCGCGCGGTCTCGCGACTCTCCCGCCGGTTCCGCGCGCCGTACGCGTAGATCTTCGGAGGGGGGCTGTGCCCCCCTCTGTTCAGACCGGCGCGGCTGCGCCGGGCGGCCCTCCCGGCAAAGCCGGGGCGTTCGCCCTTCGGCGAACGCATCGGGCCTGCCTCCCCCCGGGTTACCCCGACGGGCTCCTAGCGCCGTGGCCGATCCGCGTCGCATCCCGTCGTCCTCGGTCGTCGGCGGCCCTCAACGTATGCGGCATACGCCTCGGGCCGCCTCCTCCCTGCGTCCTAGGGCTGCTCGCGTCTCGACCACGGCACAAGTCTGACAGTTTCGTGCAGACTTCACCCCTGCAAGACTACTAGCTCCCGACGGGGCCCGTCCGTGGTCACTCCTCCTCCACCCTCCCGCGCCGCCGCGCCATCCAGGCCCGTGCCGCCCGCGCCCAGTCCGCCCCCAGGCGGAGCGGCGCGGTCAGCCGGAACGACCGGGAGCCGCGGATGAGGGCGACCTCGGTCCGCGCGAGCGCCAGCTCGGCCTTGAGCACCTCGACCTCCCCCCGGAGGCGGGTGATGGTCACCTTGGCGGGAGTCGTGAGGAAGTGCGAGACCGCCGGCTCGGGCATCATCCCGAGATAACTCCGCCGCTTCTCGGGAAGGGCGTACGGCGTGCCGCGGATCCGGGTGTACTGGGCTTCCCAGCACCGCAGGTTGGCCTCGTGGACGTCGGGTGGGGCGTTGGTCGCCACGCCGCCGTGGAGCTGGTGGAACGTGCCCTCCCCCAGCAGGATCACGAGCTCGCTCCCAGGCAGCTCGCAGGCGCGGACGAAGGTGTCGAGGTTCACGAAGCCGCCGCCCGCCGCGTCGAAGCGCTCGTCGATCCCCCCGAGCTCCGCCCACAGCTCGCGCCGCAGGAACAGGGCGTTGCTCTCGGCGATCGGTCCGAACCACCCCTGGTTACACGACTCGTCCAGGGTCCCGATCTCGTAGAGCCGGTAGCCGTCGCTCGGCCAGGCGACCCGCTCCACGAGAAGGTCCTCCTGCGCCCGGTCGTACCCCCGCGCCAGCGCGACCCGCTGGTACTCGCGCCCCAGGTACCAGCCCAGCGTCGCCACCACCGTCCGCGGATAGAGCCGCGCCCCGAGGAGCGCGTAGCGGAGCAGGCCGGGCGTCGCGATCCGAGCCCCGTCGATCATCACGCCCACCACCGCCCCCCGCGCTTCCCGCAGGCCGCGATTGACCGCCGGGGCCGGCGAGGGGCCCGCGCCGGCCAGGGACAGGTAGCGGAAGTTCCCGGGCAGCTTCTCGATCTCGGCGGGGTCGAGGGGCGCCGTCGAGCCGTTCTCCACGACGATGACCTCGTACGCGTCACGGTCGATGCCGCGCTGGTAGTCGGCCGACAGGGACAGGAGTGTCCGCGCCGCCTCTCGCCGCATGTTGTACACCACGACCACGACCGAGAGCTGCATGCGCCTACGCCCGGAGCCGGCAGAAGAACAGCTCGGTGTCGAGGACCGCGATGTCGGGGAAGTCGCGCTTCTCGTACTCCACCGTGAACCCCAGCTTCTCGAGCCGCTCGTCCAGGTCCGTGCCGTAGACGCGGTAGCTCAGGGCCCGTCCGTCGCCGGCGTTCGTGTCCCCGTGGTACTCGGGCTCCAGCAGGAACTCGTCCCGGGACGGGTCCAGGGGGTCACGGACGGCGACCCGCACCAGCGTCTCCCGCTGGGCGCGCGTGTGGGGCACCGTGAAGATGTAGACCCCGCCGGGTCTGAGGACCCGCGCGATCTCCGCGTAGGCGGGCTGGTCGAGGCGGACGTGCTCCATCACGTCGCTCGTGATCACGACGTCGAAGCTGTGGTCCGGGAAGGTCAGGCGCTCCAGGGTCTGGTTGGTGGTCCGCCGGCCGAGCACCGCGCCCCACGGCTCGCCCGACCGGTACACCGAGGTGTGGACCTCGATCCATGCGTATTCCGACGCATCCTGATCGCCTGTTCCGATCCATCCTGATCGCTCATTCCGGTTGATCCTGATCACCGATTCCGGCGCAT
>Ga0137796_10000090_pt1 | contig 54572 bp, 46 predicted proteins | sample OV2TP3_FD_97704 | JGI IMG/M metagenome (GOLD analysis project Ga0137796, IMG submission 97704) | reverse complement strand
GGAGGACCGGGGGTGGCAGAACCTGGACCCGCCGCAGCGTCGCCAGCGGATGCTGGAGGCGATCAAGCGTCTGTTGCTGCGGGAGAGCCAGGAGCAGCCCCTGCTGGTGGTGTTCGAGGACCTGCACTGGATCGACTCGGAGACGCAGGCGATTTTAGACAGCCTGGTGGAGAGCCTTCCCACGGCAAAGGCTCTTCTTCTCGTCAACTACCGCCCGGAGTATCAGCACGGATGGGGGAGCAAGACCTGCTACACGCAGCTCCGGCTGGACCCGCTGCCCCCGGAGAGCGCCGGGGAACTCCTTCAGGCCTTGCTGGGAGAGGATGCCAGCCTGGCCCCGCTCAAGCGGCTTCTGATCGGGCGGACGGAGGGGAACCCGTTCTTCTTGGAGGAGAGCGTCCGGACGCTGGTGGAGGTCGGGGCGCTAAAAGGGGAGCGGGGGGCCTATCGCCTGACGAAGGCCCTGCCGGAGGTCCAGGTCCCGGCCACGGTGCAGGCGGTCCTGGCCGCCCGGATCGACCGGCTGCCGCCGGAGGAGAAGGGTCTGCTCCAGACCGCCTCCGTCATCGGCAAGGACGTGCCTTTTACGCTCCTCCAGCCCATCGCGGACCTGCCGGAGGAGGGCCTTCGCCGGGGGCTGGCGCATCTTCAGGCTTCTGAGTTCCTCTACGAGACGAACCTTTTCCCCGACCTGGAGTACACCTTCAAACACGCCCTGACCCACGAGGTGGCCTACGGGAGTCTGCTCCAGGAGCGGAGGCGTAGCCTTCACACCCGGATCGTGGAGGCCATCGAAGGTCTGTATGCTGACCGGCTGCCCGAACACGCCGAACGCCTCGCGCACCACGCCCTCCGGGGCGAGTCCTGGGAGAAGGCGCTGACTTACTGCCGTCAGGCCGGGGCGAAGGCAGCCGAACGCTCGGCCTACCGGGAGGCGGTGGCCTCCTTTGAGCAGGGGCTGGAGGCCCTCAAGCATCTCCCTGAGAGTCGTGACACACTTGAGCAAGCCATTGATCTCCGGCTGGACCTGCGCAGTTCGCTCTGGCCTCTCGGACGATTTGAGGAGGTTCTCGAATACCTTCGCGAGGCTGAGGCCCTTGCAGGCGCTCTGGACGATCAACATCGACTGGGCTGGGTCTCCGCCTATATGTCCCCCTATTTCCTGCGTGCCACGAGTGCTCCAGACCGAGCCGCCGAGTCCGGCCGCCGTGCCCTCGCCATCGCTGCCGCCGTCGGTGACCTTGGACTTCAGGTCGTGGCAAGTTTTTACACAGGCATTGCCTACTATTTTTTGGGTGACTATCGTCAGGCGATTGAGCTCTTCAGGAGAAACGTGGAGTCTCTCGGAGGGGATCTGATCCACGAGCGTTTCGGACAACCTCACCTTCTCTCCGTTAGTTCCCGTGCCTTTTTGGCCATAACACTTGCCGAACTGGGAGATTTTACTGAGGGGATCGCTTGGGGAGAAGAAGGGATACGGATCGCTGAGGCAGTCAATGAGCCATACTCTCTGGTCACCGCGTATGTCCATGTAGGCAATCTCTACTTGAGCAAGGGAGACCTTCGCAGCGCCATCCCTCTGCTTGAACGCAGCCTTGTAATCTGCCAGACCCGGGATTTTCGGACTATGCTTCCCTCCTCTGCTTCAGGCCTGGGTTATGGATATGTCCTGTCCGATAGGGTCTCCGAGGCCCTGCCACTTCTGGAACAGGCCGTTAAACAGGTTTCTATCCTGTTAAAGGCAGATTACCCACTCCAGGTTGTCTATTTGAGCGAGGCGTATCTGCTAACCGGACGGAAGGAGGAGGCGGCTGATTTCGCCGCCCGCGCCCTCGACCTCGCGCGTCAGGACAAGCAACGAGGATTTGAGGCGTATGCCCTCCGGCTCCTGGGAGAGATTCACGCGCACCGCGACCCGCCGGAAGTTGGGCAGGCGGAGGACTACTACCGGCAGGCCCTCACTTTGACCGAGGAATTGGGGATGCGCCCGCTGGCGGCGCACTGCCATTATGGATTGGGGACGCTGTATCAAAAAGGTGGTAGGCCTGAGCCTGCCCGCGCTGAACTCTCCGCCGCCCTCTCGATGTACCGGGACATGGAGATGACGTTCTATCTAAGCCGGGTGGAGGCCGCCCTGTCGCGGTAGTAGGATGGAGTGAGAGAAGTTCGTATAGTAGCAGAACTCATTCGAATATATCCTTCCGGGGCTTTTGACGCGATTTTTTAAGCTCCGTTCACCGACGCTTACGACCCTTTCTCTATCGCAAGGTGTTCCGGCGTGATTTCGTCCCCCTCGCACAGCACCATCGCCTTCTCGATCACGTTCGCGAGTTCGGCGACGTTGCCCGGCCAGGGGTATTCGTGAAGCGTCTTCATCGCCTCCTCGGAGATTCTAAGAGGCTTCCTCCCGTCTCGCTCGGCCTGTTGCTGGACAAAGTACTTTGCCAGGACCGGGATGTCCTCACGCCGTTCCCGGAGCGGGGCGGCCTGCACCAGACTGACACTCAGGCGGTAATAGAGGTCCGAACGAAACCTCCCCTGATCCACGAGCCACTTGAGGTCCTGATGCGTGACCCCGGCCACGCGGACATCGGCATACACGGGCCTCGTCCCGCCCACGCGCGTAAAATAACCGTCCTGCAAAAAAGAACACAGCCTGACCTGCGTCTCCGGCGGAAGGGCCTCCACCGCCTCTAACATCAGGGTCCCCCCGTGGGCCGCCTCCAGGAGCCCCTTGCGCGTCTGGGTGGCGCCCGTGAAGGCGCCCCGCTCGTGCCCGAACAGCTCGCTTTCGAGGAGCGTCCCCGACAGGGTGGCGCAACTGAGCGTCACGAACGGCCCCCTGGCGCGCCGGCTGTTGTAGTGAATCCTCCGAGCGATGAGCGCCTTGCCCGTTCCCGGCTCGCCCTGAATCAGGACGGGCGACTGCGTGGCCGCGATCTTGTCCAGCGTTTTGAGGAACTGCTGATTCAACTCGCTCTCCCCGATCAGCTCGATCCTGGGGATCGCCGGAGACGACGATTCACGCGGCATCTCCATCGCATCCAACAGCTCCTCGGCTTCGTCCACCGTCAGCTTGTGCTCGTGAACCATGCCCAGCACCTTGCGCCTGGCGGCATACATGGCCTTCTCCTTTCACGGCTTCTGAAGGACCTTCATCAACGCAATCCCCTCCTGGGGGGACATCTCTCCGCGATCAACAGCGTCTAATATCTCCTGTTGCTCAAGCCGTTTCTCTTCGGGGGCGTGGCCCAGCGCCTGGATCACCTCGTCGAGCCTCTTTCGCACCGTCGGGTAAGAGATGCCCAGCTCCTTTTCCACCTCTTTGATATTCCCCCTGGCGACCAGGAACGCCTCGACGAACTGCTGCTGTTCCGCCGACAGCAGCGACAACCTGGAGGTCGGGAAACGCCCCTCCACCGTCAATTCACAGGAATTGCATCGGAGTTTGACCGGCTCAAGCTGTCCGTCGCAGACCGGACAGAGATTGATCGGTTTGCGCATAGAATGGGCCTCATCTCCTTTAGAGATCCTTCACCGTGTCCTGCCGCTGAACAAGATAATCAAATAAATTAATTTTGTCAATATTAAAAATTAAATTTATTAATATTTTATATAATTTTATCAATTTTATCAATTAAAATCGTTCATTTTAACATGACGGATGAAACGCAAAAGCCCCGGACAGGAGGACCTGCCGGGGCTTTTTGAGCTGTTCAAATACCCAATTAATGCTTCACCTTAGGCAAATACGCTTCATATTTGAACGCCGGGCTGTTCTTGGGGTCGTGGCATGAGACGCAGACCTGGGGGGTGATCTCCGGCGCCTCCGTCGTGTCGTTCGGATGCCCTTCGGAGATCCGGTGGCACGACAGACACCCCACCCCGGCCAGCCCCGGCGTGGCCTCGGCGCTGACGAATCCCCCCCGCTCCCCGTAGCGCGTGGTGTGGCAGGTGATGCACTCCGGGTCCTTCGTCCGCCCGTCCTTCACCACCGTCTCCCACGCGTGCGCGTGCGGCGTCTCGCGCCACTGCGCCACCTGCGTCTCGTGACACGAGGCGCACGTCTCCGCGTCGGGCAGGGGAGCGACCTGCGCCCGCTTCGCGCTGGCCCGGTTCGCCTCCTCCGCCATCCGCGCCACGTAATCCTCGTAGACCCTCTGGAACTCGATGTCCGCCATCGCGCCCTTCGCGAACGTGACCTTCCGATCCTCCACCCCCGTCACCCCCCCCTTCGCCACCTTCACGCTCAGGACGCCCAGCCCCGTGCCGTAGCGCGTCGCGCGCGCCACCCTCATCCCATCCTGTTTCTCCCCCCGCTCGATGTCCCTCACCCCCCGCACGACCACGTCGATCCCCGCATAGGCCTCCTTGAGCTTCAGGGCCTCCTCCTCCGACACCTGCCCCAGCAACACGATCAAATCCGCCTGCCTTTGCGCCTCCGGCAACCACCGCTTCAGGGACTCCTCAAGGCCGGCGAAGGCCAGCGCCTTTGACTGAGACTCCGGGACCAGCGCGAACACGTCCGGCGACGTGACCCCGATGACCCCCACCTTCACGCCCCCCACGGCCCGGACGATGTAGGGCTTGAAGACCGGCGCCTTCGTGTCGGCCCGCAGCACCGACGCGGAGATGAGCGGCAGGGCATAGGCGCGGGCCAGCGAGTCCACCCGCGCGACCCCCTCCGCCAGCTCCCGCTCCCCCACGTTGACCGCGTCGTAGCGCATCCCCCCCATCAGCCGCGCCGCGTAGTCCGCCCGGATCGCCTGCTGGTAGGGCATGAAGTTTCCGACATCCACCAGCAGAACATCCCCTCCCCCGGCCCGCTCCGCCTTCACCGCCGACGCCACGTCCACCATCCCCCCCGCCGGGGCCCCCGGACACCCGCACACCTTGAGCGTGCCGATGAAGTCTCCGGTGTAGAGGACCTTCACGTCTGCGTGAGAGGGCGAAGTCAGGAGGAGAACCAGGCACAGAGTTATGACCCAACCTGATCTCACATCTTCACCCTCAGCGCCTTCGCCGCGTTCCGGCAGGAGATGGCCTCTTTCACCTTCTTGGAGGCCCTGAGCGCCTCCACCTTCAGGATCGCCGGCGTCGGGACCTTCAGGACCATCCCCGTCCCGAACACCAGCCGGTCTGGGCCTGCCGCCTCGATCATGCGCGGGATGCTCTCCTGAAGCACCGACGTGAACCGGGAGATCTCGATGTAGACCCGCTCCCGCAGCTTCGGGTCCCGCGCCAGGGCGCTGTTCTCCAGCCCGATCCCCTCCAGGATGAAGAACGTGGCCTGGGGGCAGGCCCGCACGACGGCCTCGATCTCGCCCGCGGACAGGTCCGGCGCCACGTCCAGCCAGTGGCGCTGCCGCCGGTCCTCCAGCCGCATCGGGATCGCGACGGGCATGCCCAGCTCCGCCGCCACGTTCACGACCTCCCGCGCCTCCCCGCCCGACAGCCGGTAGTTGTGATACTGCGGGACCAGCCGGAGCCCGGCCATCCCGAAGTCCTCCTGGCAGACCTTCAGGTCCTCCCGCCACCCCTCGTAGGTCGGGTTGATCGTGGCGCAGGGGATCAGCCGGTCCCGATGCCCCTTCGTCTCCTCGAACAGCTCCTCGTTCCCCGCCTGGCTGTTCCTGTAGAACACCGCGTGCAGCGACGAGACAACGGCCTTCTCGATCCCGTGCCGGTCCATCTGCCTCAGCAGCCCGGAGACGGTCGTGACCGGCACCCGACGGAACGGCCAGCGGCCCACCCATGCGTTGACGTCAAGGTACAAAATAGCCTCCCTTTTTCAGAATGCCCGCCATGTTAGACCAGTATATCTTCTCCCTCTGCGCCTTCGTCAGATGGGCGTCCTCCACCTTCCCCACGCCCCCCTCCATCGTCATGTCCGTCCCGAACAGCAGCCGCTCCGCGCCGATCTCCCGCGCCGCCAGGTCGATCATCCCGTCGTCCACCACGCTCCCGCTCGTGTCTAAATAGACGTTCGGCGTGTGGCGGACGGCCTTGATCCCCCACTCCCAGTCCCCGCCCCCGCCGATGTGCCCCTGGATGATCATCGCCTCCGGGTAGCGCCTGGCCGCCCGCGCCATGTCCGTGCCGTCCGAGATGTTCGGCTGCCCCACGGCCAGGGCCGTGGCCCGGTCCAGCGTGTGCCCCGAGTGCCAGAGGATGGGGACCTTCAGGTCGATGGCCTTCTCGTAGATCGGGTGGACCGTCGGGTCCCAGGCCCGGTACTGATTGTAGAGCTTGATCCCGACCATCCCCCGATTCATGCAGCGGTCGATCTCCTCCAGCGCCGCCCTCTGGTGCCCCGGGTTGACGTAGCAGTAGCCCAGGATGCGCCCCGGATACCGCCTCATCGCCCCCAGCACCCCGTCGTTGCACTCCCGGACCTCCTCCGGGCCGGGCAGCCCCCTCGTGACCGGGATGGAGCAGCAGAGGTGCTCGATCTCTAAGCGGTCCGCCGCGTCGATGACCCGGTCGTTGTCCCCCCACCCCCACCGCCGGGGGCCGCCGTTGACGTGCATGTGACAGTCGATCTTCTTCATGAAGGCCCTTTCTATGCGGTTAGATTTTTTCCAGCGCCTGCGCCAGGTCCGCGATCAGGTCCTCCGGGTCCTCCACGCCCACGGCGTACCGGACCAGCTCGTCCCGGATGCCCGCCTCCAGGCGCTCTTCTCTCGAAATCTCGTAGTAAGAGACGGTCGCCGGGTGCGACACCATGCTCTCCACCCCGCCCAGACTCGGCCCGATGTAGGGCACCCTCAGGCCGTCGATGAACCTCAGCGTCTGCGCCAGGTCCCCGTTCACGTCAAAGCTGACCACCCCCCCGAACCCGGCCATCTGCTCCCGCGCCACGGCATGGTGCGGATGGCTTTTCAGGCCGGGATAGTAGACCCGCCGGACCTTCGGATGCCCCTCTAAGAACTCCGCCATGCGCTGCGCCGTCCCGTTCTGCCGGGCCATCCGGAGCGGGAACGTCTTGAGCCCCCGGATCAGGAGGTACGCGCAGTGGGGGTCTATGGTCCCCCCCATGATGCCCCGGAAGTCCTTGATCGCCGAGATCAGCCCCGCCGGGCCCAGGACGGCCCCCGCCATGATGTCGTTGTGCCCGCCTAAGTACTTCGTGGCGCTGTGGAGGACCAGGTCCACGCCGAACTCCAGGGGGCGCTGGTTGCAGGGCGTGGCGAACGTGCTGTCGATGACCACCTTCACCCGGCGCGGCCTCGCGATCGCCACGAGCCGGTGGAGGTCCAGGACGTTCAGATGGGGATTCGTGGGGGACTCCGTCACGAGCACCCGCGTGTTCGGGCGGATCACCTCCTCGATGGCCTCGTAATCTCCGGGCGGCACGAAGGTGACCTCGATCCCGAATCGCTTGAGCACCTTCTCCCCGAACTGCCGCGTCTTCCGGTAGCAGTCGTCCAGGATGACGGCGTGCTGCCCCTGCGACAGCATCGCCAGCAGCGTCGTCGTCACGGCGTTCATGCCGGAGGCGAACAGCAGCCCGTCCTCCGCCCCCTCCAGCCCCGCCAGCTTCAACTCCGCGGCCCGCTGCGTCGGGTTGCCGTAGCGCCCGTAGTCGATCCGCTGGGCGCGGCCGGAGATGAAGTCGTCCACCTCCGCGCTGTCCCGAAAGGCGTAGGTGGAGGTCTGGACGATGGGCGTCGTCAGCGAGTGCCCCGGCTTGATCCGCTCCTCCCCGCCGTGCACCGCCGCCGTGGAGAGGCTTTTTTTCTGTTTTCTATCAGACATACTGCGCCTTTCTGGCAACCAAAAGTGAAACGTCAAACGTTAAACGTCAAAGCCTCTTTTGCCTTTTCGTTTCACGTCTCACGTCTCACGTCTCACGGCCTTAAATAAAAAAACCCGCGCCAAAAAGCGCGGGCTGAGACTCGACCGCCTGAGAACCCGTCCCGAGGGCCGGGAGACGATGAATGCAACCGGATCGACTTTTTAGCGACTTATTTAAAGTGGCTGCAATAGGCCACAAATCACCACTTCGCCATGAAATCTAACAAAAAATGCGGGAGATGTCAACACGATAGGAAAGACCACAGGACCACGGGACAACAGGACCACAGGACCAAAAAAGTGGTCTTGTGGTCTTGTGGTCTTGTGGTCTTGTGGTCTTGTGGTCTTGTGGTCCTATCCTTTCTCTTTCAGCGCCTCGCTCACGACCTGCGCCACCCGATCTAAGGAGAGGGGCTTTTCCAGCCACCCGAAGATATCCATGGATGGGAAGGCCCTCTTCAACTCGTCCGGCGGATAGCCCGTCATGGCCACGATCCGGGCCTCCGGGTCCTTTTTTCGGACGGCCCTGATCAACTCCAGGCCGCCCACATTCGGCATGACCACATCGGTCAGGACAAGGGCGATCTCGTTGCCGTGCGCATCGTAGACGGCCAGCGCCTCCTGACCGTTGGACGCCGTGAGGGCACGGTAGTTCAGGCGCTCCAGGATGGCCCCGACCAGCCTCAACACCTCGGCCTGATCCTCAACGACCAGGATCGTCTCCCCCTGGCCTTTCGGAATATCGACGTCCAGCTGCCTGACTGGCGCCTCCGCCTCCACGATGCGCGGCAGGTAGATCGTGAAGGCAGTGCCCTCCCCCACCCTGCTCTTCACGTCGATATGTCCCCCGTGCTGCTTCACGATGCCGTAGACCTGCGCCAGCCCCAGGCCGGTCCCCTGGCCGGGGGGCTTGGTCGTGAAGAACGGCTCGTAGATGTGCCGGATCACCTCGGGAGACATCCCCGCGCCCGTGTCCGACACGGCCCAGACCACCCAGTCCCCGGCCTCCATCTCCGGCAGGGGGGGCTGTTGCCCTGGCCCCAGCCGGAGGTGCGACAGCCTCACCCGCAGCCCGCCCCCCTCCGGCATGGCGTCGCGGGCGTTGACCGCTAAGTTCGTGATCACCTGCTGGAGTTGCGTCAGGTTCGCCTGGACAATGTACTCTTTGCCCTCGAACCTCGTCTCGACCCGGATGTTCTCCGGCAGGGTCCGCTCCAGGAGCTTCATCGTCTCCTTCAGGAAGGGGATTACGTTGACCGGCCGCCGCTCCACGTCCCGCTGGCGGCTGAAGTCCAGGATCTGCCGGATCATCTGCGCGGCCTGATGCCCCTGCGAGACGATCCTGCCCAAGTCCTCCCTGGCCGCTTCGGGGACGTCGGGGCGCATCTCCACGAGCTGGGCGAACCCGATGACGCCCGTCAGCAGGTTGTTGAAGTCGTGGGCGATGCCCGCGGCCAGCTGTCCCACGGTGGCCAGGTGGTAGTGCCTCTGGATGCGCTCCTGGGTCTCCCGTTCCTGCGTGACCTCCCGGATCACCAGCGCCCACCCCCCTTCAGCGCCCTCCGTCACCGGCCGCCCCGCGACCTCGAAGATCCGCTCCGCCTCCCCGCCCACCTCGATCCCGTGGGGCGGCCCGTCCTCGCGGGGCTTCAGAAACACCTCTATGTCCTGCCCACCCAGCCGGACGAGCGCCTCTCCCACCTCCGTCCCCCCGAGCGCCCGCAGGGAGTCCTGCGCGGGGGGATTGGCCAGGACCAGACGACGGTCTCCACCCAACAGGCAGACCCCTTCGGGGAGGTGCCTCACCAGGCCTTCGAGGCGGCTCTCGCTCTCCCGCACCTGAGTGTACAGCCACGCGCTCTCCAGCGCGGAGGCGGCGGTTCCGGTCAGAATGCTCAGCGCCTTCACCTGCCCCAGCGTGAAGGGCCGGCGCGGCCGCGTCGCGTTGAGGTTCAGCACCCCCACTAACTTGCCCCCCACCATCATCGGCATCGAAACCGAGGAGCAGATGTCAGGGCGCGGCCTGAGAGGCGCAAAGCGGGGGTCCCTCACCTCCCCGTGCAGCGTGAGCGGCTCCCGGTGACGCGCCACCCACCCCGCGACGCCCCGCGCAATGGGCATCCGCTCCCCCAGGATGTGCCCCCGGCCCTCCCCGCGCGCCACGGTGACGTAGAGTTCGTCCCCCTCCCGCGTGGGCAGCATGATCGAGACCTCGTCCGCCTCGCACTGCTGGAGCGCCGCGTCGGCCACCTTGTTCAGGATCACGTTCAGGTCCAGCGTGAAAGAGATCGCCCGGGTCAGATCGTATATCGCCACGGTCTCCCGCAGCTGCACATTCTCCATCCGCAGCCGGCGCACCTCCATCCCCCGGTGCAGGGTCGGCAGCAGGACGCTCAGTTTAAAGGGCTTCAAGATATAATCGAACGCGCCGGTCTTCATCGCCTCCACGGCGGTCTGGACCGTGGCCTGCCCCGTCATGACGATGCCCACGAGATGCGGGTCGATCCCCAGCCCGGCCTTCAGCAGCGCGATCCCGTCCATCTCCGGCATCATGAGATCGGTCAGGACCAGGTCAAAGTCCCGCCCCTTCAGCGCCTCTATGGCCTCCCCGCCCGACGCAAACCCCGCCGTCTCGTAGCCCTGCTTCGCCAGCGTCTCGCACAGGGCCGTCATCAGCTCAACCTCGTCGTCCACGATCAGCAGCCGGCCCAGACAAAGGGCAGGAGCGTCATGAGGTTGCACCGCAGGTCACCTCCTCTGTGTGTATGTCGAAGACCTATCCCCCTAACCCCCTTCCCTAAAGGGAAGGGGGAACGAGTATGTCTTCTCCCCCTCTCCTTTAGGAGAGGGGGCCGGGGGGAGAGGTCTCACCCCTCCATCAGAACCCTGGCGTTCGAGCCGTTTCTGACAGGCAGGGCGATGCGCACGACGGTCCCCTTTCCGACCTCGCTCTCGATCTCCAGCGTCCCGTGATGCTCCTGCGCGATGCGCCGGCAGATCGCCAGCCCCAGGCCCGTGCCCTTGCCCTCCTCCTTCGTCGTGAAGAACGGCTCCATCGCCCGCGAGAGATGCTCAGGGGCGATGCCCGCGCCCGTGTCGGAGACCTCGATGACGACCTGTAGGGGCGTCGCCCCTACGGCGTTTACCCGTATCCTCAGCGTCCCCCCCTCCGGCATGGCGTCGCTCGCGTTGGTGAACAGGTTCAGGAACAGCTGCCGCAGCTGCTGGCGGTCGGCCTGGATCACCGGCGCGTCCGGCGCGAACTCCTGAACCACGGCAATGCGGTGGTTGCGCAAATGGTAATGAATCAACTCCAGCGTGTTCCGGACCTCCTCGCGCACGTCCACCGAGGAGATCCGCTGCCCGCCGCGCCGGCTGAACTGGAGCAGGTTGGCCACCAGATTGCCCATGCGCTCGACCTCCCCCTCGATGACCCCCAGCGCGCGCCGGTTGGGGTCCCCCTCCGGCAGCTCCGCCAGCAGGGACTCGACCCGCAGGCTGACCGTGGCCAGGGGGTTGTTCAGCTCGTGGGCGATGCTCGCCGCCAGCTCCCCCATCGTGGCCAGCTTGGCCGACTGCCAGAGCTGCTGCGTCATCCCCCTCACCTCTGCGTCCTTTGCCCGCAGCGCCTCCTCCGCCCGCCTGCGCTCAACGACCTCGGCCTGCAGCGCCTGCTCCTGCTCCCGCAGCTCCCGGATGATCCGCAGATTCTCCTCCTGGAAGAACTTGCGGCGCAGCAGCGCCCGGATGCGCGCCCTCAGGACCGCCATGTCACTCGACTTGCCCACGAAGTCGTCCGCCCCGGCCTCCAGCCCCCGCGTCATGTCCTCCTTGGTCTCGCGCGCGGTCAGCATCATAACCACGATGGGATCGTCCATCGTGCGCCGCATCTCGGTCAGCCGCCGGCAGACCTCGATCCCGTCCATCTCCGGCATCACCAGGTCCACCAGGACGCAGTCAAACGCCCCGCTGGCGGTTTGGCCCAGCCCCTCGGCCCCGCCCGTGGCCTGCTCCACCTCGTAGCCCTCTTTCTCCAGCTCCCCCCTCAGGTATTCCAGGTACGTGGGGCTGTCGTCGATCAGCAGCATCCTGGCCTTGTGGAAATAGGCGTCTCCCGGCCCCAGGATGGCCCTCTGCGCGTGCGACTGGCGCAACAGGGCGTGGACGCGCAGCATCAGGATGTCCGGGTCCGCCGATTTGGCGATGTAGTCGTCCGCGCCGCTCTCCAGCCCGCGCATCTCCGCCGCGTCGGTCTCCTCGGCGGTCAGCATCAGGATCGGAACCCCCCGCGTATTGACATTCATCCGGAGCCGGCGGCAGAGTTCGTCCCCCTGGATGCCGGGGAGGTGGAAGTCCACCACCATCAGGTCCGGGAGACCCCGGTTGAGCGCCTCCAGGGCCTCCTCCGCCGTGGCGGCCGCGCTCACCTCCCACCCCTCCTTCTCCAGGGTGTAGCGCAGCATGAGGGCCTGGGTCTCGGAGTCCTCCACGATCATGATCCGGTAGGTCCGTTCCATCAACATCCCTCCTGTCGGGCTCCCGCCAGTTCCAGAATTCTGGGCGCGATGGCCGGAAGCGGCAGCGACTCGCAGGCCGCCCCCCGTTCCACCGCCGCCGCGGGCATCCCGTAGACCACCGCCGTAGACGCGTCCTCCGCGAGGGTGTAACCCCCCGCCTGCCGGACCTCCAGCAGCCCCTCCGCGCCGTCCTCCCCCATGCCCGTCAACAGCGCCCCCAGCGCCCCCGGCCCCAGGCTCCGGGCCATCGCCCGGAACAGCACGGTCCCGGACGGACGCTGGGCGCAGACCGGGTCCCCCCCGTCCACCCGCAGACACCCCCCTGCGAGCGTGAGGTGCCGGTCCGCCGGGGCCACATAGACCCTGCCGGGCGCGGGGACCTCATCGTCTTTTGCAATGACCACCTTGAAAGGGCAGGCGCTGTCCAGCCAGGCCACGAACCCCCCTAAGAAACTGGCCGTGATGTGCTGGACCAGCAGGATGGGAAGAGGAAAGTCGGGACCCAGCCCGCCCAGCAGGTCCACCAGCGCCCTGGGTCCGCCCGTGGAGGCCACGACGCCCAGGGCGCGGTAAGACCCCCTCATCAGGGGCGTCCTCCGTGGCCAGGGCCTGCCCTCTCCGGCCTCCGGGCCAGACTGCCATCTCCGGTCGATCCGCTGGCGAATGACCTTCACCTGGCTCATGATGGCGAGCTGCGTGCAGAGGCGCTCGGCCAGGGACTCATAGTCCTCGTGCGCCGTCCCCACGGGCTTTTCCACCACGGTCAGAGCGCCCGCCCGCAGCGCGTTCATGGTGATCTTCAGGTCCTCGTCCTCCACGCTGGCCGACACCACCACGATCGGCGTGGGCCTCCCGGCCATGACCCGCCTCGTGGCCTCGAACCCGTTCATGCCCGGCAGCCGGATGTCCATGGAGATCACGTCGGGAGCGACCCGGTCCAGGATATCCAGGGCCTCCTCCGCGCTCCCCACGGCCGCCGCCACCTCCAGCCGGGGGTCCTGCCCGATGATGTGTTGCAGGAACTCCCGGACCACGCGCGAGTCCTCGACGATCAGGACGCGAATCCTTTTCATAACATCTGCTCGACGGCCTCCAGCAACTCCCGCTGGTCGAACTTCCGCTTCACGATGTAGGCGTCCGCCCCCAGGGCCAGGCCCCGCTCCCGGTCCTCGGATCGCTCCAGAGAGGTCACCACGATCACCGGGACACGGGCCAGGCGCGGGTCCCGCTTCATCTCCGTTAGCAGCGCAAACCCGTCCATGCGGGGCATCTGGAGGTCGGCCACGACCAGGTCCACCCCCTCGGAGCGGAGCCGGTCCAGGGCCTCCACGCCGTCCACCGCCACCAGGACCCGGTAGCCGTGCGTCTCCAGAATGCTCTTTTCGAGCGTGCGCGTGGTGATCGAGTCGTCCACCACCAGAATGGTGGACGGCCGGCCCTCCGGGACAGGCCCCTCCGTCTTCAGCGCAGGCATCCCGGCAGACCCCCTGAACGCCTCCACCAGCCCCGCCGGGTTGAGCGCGAGGGAGACTGACCCGTCCTCCAGCAGGACGCAGCCCGAAAGACACCCCTTGCGGGCAGCGGGCGCTTTCAGGTCCTGGATCAGCCCCTCCCGGACGGACAGAAAGGCGTCCACGGCCACGCCCGCCCGCCTCTCCCCTGACTTCAGGACCGCCACCGGCAGGACCTCGCCCTCCGCCTGAACCTCCCCCTCCCCGATGCTCAGCAGACCCGCCAGGCTCATCAGAGGGACCGTCTCCCCCCTCAGCGTGACCACCGGCCTCCCCTCCACCGTCTCCACCTCCTGCCTCCGGACCCGGTGGAGCCGGTCGATCCCGTGCGCCGGGATGCCGAACGTCTGCCCCCGGCACGCCACCATGAGCAGCCGATGGGTGACCACCGACAGCGGGACCGACAGCGCCATCCGCGTGCCGCGGTCCCCCGTGCGCTGGACCTCCACCTCCCCCTGCAGCCGGGCCACCGCCTCGTGGACCACCGAGAGGCCCATCCCCCGCCCCGACAGATCCGTGACCCTCCGGGAGGTGGAGAAGCCGGGCCGGAAGATGAGCCTCGCCAGCTCCTGCGGGGAGGCGTCGGCGGCCCCGGCCCCGGAGAGGAGACCCTGCTGCGCCGCCACCCCGGCCACCCGCCTCAGGTCGATCCCCCCGCCGTCGTCCTCCACCGCCACGCCGAGGCGGTTGCCCCGGGACTCCACCCGGAGCGTCACCCGGCCAGCGGGCGGCTTGCCCCGCCGCTCCCGCTCCTGGGGGCGCTCGATGCCGTGGATGACCGCGTTGCGCAGCAGGTGCATCAGCGGGTCCTTGAGGGCCTGGAGGACCATCCGGTCGGCCTCCACGTCCAGGCCGCTCACCTCGAACTCCACCCCCTTCCCCTCGTCCCGCGCCAGGTCCCACACCATTTTGCGGAACCCCTCGAACACGCTCCCGGCCGGCGCCGTGCGCGCCTGCCGGACATCCTCCTGGAGCTGCCGCCCGACCTGCCGGATGGACCAGGCGTTCCGCCGCTGGAGCGCGCGCACGGCCCGCACCTGCCCGGACAGGGCCCGCACCTGGCGGTCCACAGAGTGGAGATACCCCGCCACGCGGGAGAACTCCGGGGTCAGACGGGACGCGCCCGACCCCCTCTGCATCCGCTGCCACCCCCGCTCCAGGTCGGCGACCTGGCGGGCGATCCCCTCCAGCCCCTGCGTCACCGCGTCCTGCCGCAGGCCCTCCACTAAGAGCTGCCCCGCCGAGCGGAGCAGCCGGTCCAGGTCTTCCGCACGCACGCGCACGGCCTCCGCCGATGGGAGCGGGCCGGCGGGCGCGGACGCCTCGGGAGGAGAGGGCAGGGGAGAGGCCCCCTCCGACGCCGCGCCCAGGACCCCCTCCAGGGCCTCCTGGGCGCCGGAAGGCCCCGAGGGCGTCCGGCCCTCCAGGAGGGTCGCGGCCATGTCCTCGATCTCGTCCAGCGCCCGCTGCGCGAGACGCGCCGTCTCCCCGTCCAGGGCCAGCGCCCCCTCGCGCACCCTGGAGAACAGGGTCTCCAGCCGGTGCGCCAGCGTCTCCACCGGCCGCAGGTCCACGGCGCGGGCCGCCCCCTTAAGGCTGTGCGCCCGCCGGAACGCCTCGTCCAGCCCCGGCCCCGGCGCTCCCCCCTCGCCCATCCCCGCCAGGATGGCCCGGATGCGTTCGAGGTGCTCCCTGTGCTCGGCCTGAAACGCGGCCAGCAGCCTCCGGCGAATGTCGTTCACGTCCGGTACCTCTCCACCGACTTCTGAAGCTGCTGGCCGAGCGCGTTGAGGTCCGCCGCGGCCCGCTCCAGCTGCCGCGTGCCCGACGCCGTCTGCTCCGTCGCCAGGCTGATGTTCTTCAACGCCTGCGTCACCTGCTCGAACCCGATCTGCTGCTGGTTGACCGCGGCCACGATCTGCTGAAACGTCTGCACGCCCTCCTGAATGCTCCCCGCCATCTGGCCGATGGTCCCCTCGGCCACCCCCACCTGCTGCCGGCCCCCCTCCACCCGCTTGACCGCCTCCTCCGTCAGCATCACCGAGCTGTTGATCCCCCGCTGAATCTCCTCCAGGATCGTCCGCACCTGGACCGTCGCGTCCCTGGCCTGGTCCGCCAGGTTCTTCATCTCCCCGGCCACCACCGAAAAGCTGCGCCCCTGCTCCCCCGCCGCGGCCGCCTCGATGGCCGCGTTGAGCGCCAGCAGGTTGGACTGCTCGGCGATGTCCCTCACCGTCGCCACGATCTCCCCCACCGCCTGCGTCCGCTCGCTCAGCGCCACGATGTTCTCGGCCACGGCCTCGGCCTGCTCCCGGATGGCCTCCATCGCCCGGTTGATGTCCCGGACGGCCTGCATCCCCGCCTGGCTGGCCGTGACCGTGGCCTCTGAGGCGGTGGCCACCTGCCTGGCCCGCTCCGAGACCTGAGCGCCCGACTGCGTGATCTCCTCCACGGTCGTCGTGGTCTGCTGCACCGCCGCCACCTGCTCTGCGGCGCTGGCCGCCTGCTGCTGCGTCGAGGCCAGGATCTCCGCCGCCGCCGAGTTGAGATTCCCCGTGACCGCCCGCGTCTGGCCCGCCACCTCCTTCAGCCCGGCCACCATCTCGTTGAGTCCTTGCCCCAGCCTCCCCAGTTCGTCGCCGTTGCCGGAGACAGCCGCCCGCCCGGTCAAATCCCCCTGCCCGACCCGCTCCACGAACTGCATGAACGTCGCCAGCGGGCGCGCGATGGAGCGCTGAATCATCAGACTGGCCGCGATCCCCAGGGCCACCACCACGGCCAGCGCGACCAGGGTGGAGAACTTGGCCTCCTCGTGCGCGGACGCGACCAGCAGCTTGCCCCCCTCCAACAACTCCTGGACCAGCCTCGCGCCCGAATCCACCCGGTCATCAAACGTCTGGCGCAGCCGCTCCAGGGCCTCCCTCCGGGCGATCACCTGACTCAGGTCCCCGCGCCTCATCAGGTCGAACTGAAGACGGTTTTCGACCGCCGACTCCTTCAGGGCCTCCTGAGTCTCCCTCACCGTCTGCCGGAGCCTGCCCCACTGGACGCCCCTCTGCGGGGAGAGGCCGGCCCTTTCGCGCTCCGCGCAGAAGGCCTCCAGCTCGGCCAGCATGCCCTGAGTGCGCTCCTGGTCCCGGAACCACGCCTCCTGGAAAGGAGTCGGGTCCTGGTCCGTCAGCCCGGCCCTGCGCAGCAGGTGGACGTTCAGCGCCCGCTCCCTCAGCACCTTCATGGCATCCCGGCTCGCGCCGATCTCCCGGAGCGACTCCATCGCCTTGAAGTCCCGGTCCACCACGGCGAACGTGATCTCCCGCACCTCCGCCAGCTTGGACAGCCCGTACCACCCCAGGCCCAGCGTCAAAGCGACGACGACCCCGAAGCCGATCAGAATCTTTTGACCGATCGTCACGTTCATGCGAGCACCTCCCTGAAGATGGGGTGTTCCAGGATCGCCTCTATATCCAGCAGGATGAGCGTCTTCGGGACCAGCCCTTTCACGCAGCGGATTGGCAGATCAACACCCCCCTCGCCCGGCGCGGTCAACTCCTCCGGCCGGACCTGTCGGACCTCCTCGACCCGGCCCACCCGCAGCCCGGCCCCCTCCCTGCGCAGGAACAGGACATGGCCGGAAGCCCCCCCTTCGGGCAGCCCTATCAGGCGGGCCAGGTCCACCACCGGCCGGACCTCGCCCCGCGCGTTGACCACCCCCAGCGCCTCCGGCGACGCCCCCGGCAGGGGCGTGCAGCCCGCAAAGGGGGCCACCTCGGCTAAGGCCGTCAACTCGATGCCGTAGCGCTCCTCTCCGAGAGAGAAGGCCAGCACGGACAGGGGAGGGGAGACCGCCCCGGCCCGGGCCGGCCTGCCTGCCAGTTGCGCGGCCCGCCGACGGTACACGGCCTCCACCTTCTGAGGGTCAGGGGCGGACACCCGCTCCAGAGCCATTTCGCCCTGCCTCAGCCTGGCCCGGACCTCCTCCCAGTCGATCTCCTTCCGCCTCGCGTTCATGGACTCCTGAGCACCTCCAGGTGCATCTCCGTCAGCGCCTTCAGCTCGGCGACGCGGACCCCATCTCCGTCCTCAAAGGGCCGGGCCGGGTCCATCCGGGACAGCAGCCGGAGCGCGTTTTCAAACGACCGTCCCGCCCCTCGCCCATCCCCCCTCCTCTGCAAAAACAGCCCCAGGTGGTAGTGGGCCAGGACGAAGCCCCGATCCAGATAGATGGCCCTCCGGAGCGCCTGCTCCGTCTCCGCGTGACGCCCCACCTGCTCCAGCGCCAGGGCGCGGTAAAAGTGGAAGCGCGGGTTGAGCCGCTCCTTCTCCAGCAGGGCCTCGCACCCCTCCACCGCCTGTTCGTACGCCCCCCGGTCGGCCAGACGCCGGACATCCTCCAGGGTCAACGGCGACGGCGGTCCTTCGTCCCCCTTCGGATGCGCGGCAGAGGGACCGAACGGCCTGGAAAAGGGCCAACCCTCCGGCGCAGGCAGGGCAGACGCCCCGGTCGCATCCAGGACCGGTGGCAGAGAAGGTGGCGTCCAGGCGTCGGCAGGGAACGGAGCAATCCCCTCTCCGGGGCGCTTCTGATAGAAGACGGCGCCGGGGAGGTTCACCGCGCGAAAGAGGCCGAAGACCTCCGCGTTCGGCTCGGCGTGGCCCACGGCCAGCCAGCCCCCGTCCACCAGGCATTCGTGAAACCGTTCGGCAGTCCGGCGGATCGTCTCCTGGCTGAAGTAGATCGTCACGTTCCGGCAGAGGATCAGGTCAAAGGCCGCCAGGTTGTTCAGCAGCGAGGGGAATGGGTGTTTGACCAGGTTGTGATACTGGAAGGAGACCCCCTCCCGGTACTCCGGGGCGATGACCCAGGCGTCCCCGCATCGGGTGAAACAGGACCGCTTCAGGTCGTCGGGGACGGAGCGCAAGGCCCAGTCGTCGAACCTCCCCTCGCGGGCGCGGGCCAGGAACTCCCGGTTGATGTCCGTGCCCAGGATGGAGACCTCCCACCCGGCCACCCGACGGCCCAGCTCGCGCCTGAGCAGGATGGCCACCGAGTAAGGCTCCGGGCCTGCCGCGCAGCCGGCGCTCCAGATGCGCAGCCGCCGAGTGTGCCGGTTCCGCTCGATCAGGTCGGGCAGCACGCTGTCCCGAAGGGCGTCGAACAGCTCGCCGTGCCGGAAAAAATAGGTCTCCCCGATGGTCAGCTCGGCGATGAGCGCGTCCAGCTCGGCCTCGCCCGTCCGCCCCTGTCGCAGGAGGTCCAGGTAGGCGGCGCAGCCCCGGACCCTGAGCTTCTCCATCCTCCGCTCGACCCGCCCGGCCAGGTCGTCGTCCTTATCGGCGTAGTAGGCCAGGCCGGTGAACTCGATCAGGAATTCTTTCAGAAGGGCGTAGGCAGGGTCGCGGATAAGCTGCATCATGGGCCGGAGGCCTCCAGTTCGCTCAGCCGCCGCTGCGCTGTAACCTGAAGCTCGGCGATGCGCCGGCGCTCCTGTTCGAGCAGGAGGCGGTCCTTTGACAGGAGGTGGACCGTGCGCCCGTCCAGGACGACCTCGGCCTCCACGCAGTCGTTGAAGGCGTGCCCCTCCTGAACCGGCAGCCTGGCCTCTTCGGGTGCGGAGAGGATACCGCTGACCTCGTCCACCAGGAGGGCCAGGGGGCCCTCCTTCAGGATCACCACAGGCGTGTAGAGCCCCGGCGACGCCTCGGGCAGGCCGAACAGGCGGCGGAGACGGACGACCGGAACGGCCTCCCCTCTCAGGTTGAGAAAGCCCTCCAGGAGGGCAGGGAGGCCGGGGGGGCGGGCGAGTTGAGCCATGGGGACGACCTCTCGCACCGACTCCAGGGGGATCGCGCAGGGCTGCCCGGCCAGCGTGAAGACCATCCAGGCGCGCTGAGTCTGAGCGGGCGATGTCATAACTTTAGACACTTTTATATGAACCGATCTGCTCGCACGACTCGCCGGATGGCCGGCAGCAGGTCCGCGCCCATATTGGGCTTGGACACGAAACCATCCGCCCCGGCCGCCAGCGCCGCCTGCCGGTAGGCCTCCGCGTCCAGCAGGGTCAGGGCGATGATGCCCGCGTCCGGGAGCGCCTCGCGCAGGCGGGGGATGGCCTCCAGGCCGGACATGCCCGGCATGTTCAGATCGATCAAGATCACTTGCGGCTGAAGGAGTTGCGCCTGCGCCAGGGCCTCCTCGCCCCCGCCTGCAGCGCCCACGACGACCACTTCATCCCTGTACTCCTCCTGTAAAAAGCGCGTGGCGATGTCCAGAAAGAGGAGGCTGTCGTCCACCAGGAGAACGGAAACAGGGCCCATCCTGCGACTCCGAAAGACAAAAAGAGTTGTAGGGCGCGATCGGGGATCGCGCCGACGCACAGGTGAACAGAGAGGCAGGGGCAGGGGAAAAGGCCAGTGAGGAAAGGGCCTCTGCGCCCCTGTCTCTTAAAACTAACCAATCCCGACCGGTCTTGTCTATCCGTACACGTACGTATTTTTCCGAGAAAAGACCCGAATTCTGACAAAAAAAGCAGGGGCGACTGTCCGTCGCCCCTGCCGTGTCGCTCCACCCCGCCTAACGCTCCTGGCCGTCCACCCCACCAAACGCTCCCATGAGGTCGCGTTCCCTGCCCTGTTCCACCACCCTGCTCCACGCTCTGATTCTCCGCTCTCCCGCCGCCCTACTCCATCGGCAAAATCCCCCGCCGGAGGGCATACCGAACCAGGTCGGTCTGGGTCCTCAGGCCGAGCTTTTGCATCAGATGGGCCCGGTAGGTCTCCACCGTGCGCACGCTGATGAACAGCCGGGCAGCGATTTCGGGGTTGCTGCGCCCCTCGGCGGCCAGGTGCAGCACCTCTCGCTCGCGCGCCGAGAGCATCTCGTAGGCGTCCTGCGCGACCCCTCCGGCCTTCTGCGCGCAGACCTCCGCCACGCGCTCCGAAAGGGGAGGACTGAGATAGCGCCTTCCTGCGGCCACCTCGCGCACGGCCCGCACCAGGTCCTCGGCGTCGGCCCGCTTGAGGGCGTAGCCGGAGGCCCCGTTTTTGAGCGCCTCCAGCACGTAGGCCTCGCTGTCGTGCACGGAGAGGATGAGGACCTGGGTCTGCGGGCAACGCCCCCTGACCTGGCGCGTGACCTCCAGGCCGTTCAAGCCGGGCATCATCAGGTCGAGCATCAGAACGTGAGGCCGCAGACCCTCCGCCAGGCGGACCGCCTCCAGCCCATCCCCCGTCTCGCCGACCACGCGGAAATCCGGCTCAGCCTCCAGCAGGTCCCGCAGGCCCTGCCGGACAACGGGGTGGTCATCGGCCAGGACGATGGTTATCTGGCTCATTACTTTCTCCGTGATCCGTCCCCCACCCCGGCCCTCCCCGTGGACGGGGAGGGAGTTATCTTCCCCCCGTTCACGGGGGGATAAGAGGGGGGGCTGTCACGCCTCACGCTTCAGGGGCAGCTCCGCCCTCAAACAGGCCCCGGCCCCCGGCGCTGACTCCACCGCAAGCCGGCCGCCCAGCAGCGCCGCCCGCTCGCGCAGCCCGGAGAGGCCGATGGAGTCCCTGACCGCGAGCGCAGCCTCAGGGTCGAACCCCGCGCCCCGGTCTTCCACCTGAATGCCGAGCGTCTCCTCATCGGCCCACAGGCGCACCGCCGCCTCGCTCACCCTGGCGTGCCGGGCGACGTTGGTCAGCGCCTCCTGCACGATCCGGTAGGCCCCGATCTCCACCTCCGGCGCAAACCGCCGTCCCTTCAGCCCGGTGTGCCGGAAGGCCACCCGGACGCCGGTCTGGGCCGTGTAGCGCTCGAAGTGCCACAGCAGCGCGGGCAGCAGACCCAGGTCGTCCAGCATCGAGGGCCGGAGATCGAGCGACATGCGGTGCACCCTTGCGATTAACTCGCCCACCAGCGCCCGCCCCTTGCCGTCGCCCGCGCCCCTCTCCAGCGTGAGCTTGAGGCCGGTCAGGACCTGGCCCACCTCGTCGTGGAGTTCGCGCGCGATGCGCAGGCGCTCCGCCTCCTGCGCCTCCATCAGCCTCCGGGAGAAGGACTGCACCTGCTCTTGCTTCTGCCTCAGCGCCTCCTCTATCCTCTTGCGCTCGGCGATCTCCCGTTTCAGAAGCTCAATGGCATTCAAAAGCTCAAACGTTCTTTCCTGAACCCGCAGCTCTAACTCGTCGTGCGTCCTTTGCAGGGCGCTCTCTCTCTGCCGCAACTCGACCTTCTCCAGGCTCTCCCTCACGGCCACCGGCAGACGACGCAGGGCCTCCTTGAGCACGTAGTCGCTCAGGCCGGCCTTCATCCCGGCCACAGCGACCTCCTCTCGCCCTGCGCTGGTCACCATGATCACAGGGACATCAGGAGACTGCCCCCTGATCATCCCGAGCGCCCACAGCCCGTCTGCCCAGCTCAGGCCGTCCTCCGTGATCGCCACGTCGAAGTCCCCCCAGGCGACCGCCTTGACAAAATCCTCTTTCCGGAAGACCTCCACAGACTCGAAGCAGGGGAACTCCTTCTGAAGGCCCTGCGCGATCCGTTTCAGGTCATCCGGGCTGTCAGCCACGATCAGGAACTTCACGTCTCATCTCCGCGGGCGGCGCAGACGCTCCCTGCCCCTAAGCCTCATACCGCAGCCCCTCCGCCCGCAAACAGAAAAGCCGCACCACCCGGGGGTGCGGCTCCCTCACCGTTGACCCGGATCGTGACCTATCCGGGCTCTCCATCCGCCCCCGATTGTGGAGGAAATACAAAGACCTGTCAATAAGCTACAAACAATCTACCGGAAAACCTGCCGGATGTCAAACGGAAAGGCAGACCACAGGACCACAGGACCACAGGACTACAGGACTACAGGTCTCGTGGTCTTGTGGTCTTGTGGTCTTGTGGTCTTGTGGTCTTATCCTTTCCCCTCCAGCGCCTGAAACACCCGGTCCCGCACCAGGTCGTACCGGGGCGGCAGCTCCAGCGGGCGGTTGACGCGCCGGGGCTCCACCCCCAGGTCCCGCAGCCGGTCCTCGTGGTAGGCGATCTTGAACTCCGTGAACTTCAGGCCGTGCGCCGTCGAGATGACCACGACCCGGTCCTTTCCCCGGACGACCCCCCGCCCGACGAGCTTGAACAGCGCCGCGAACGCCACCCCGGTGTGGGGGCAGCAGAACAGCCCCGTCCGGTCCGCCCTGGCCACGGCGTCGGCCAGTTCGTCCTCCGTGGCCTGCTCCACGACCCCGTTGAAGGCCTTGAGGACACGGACCGCCTTCTGGGCGCTGACCGGGTTGCCGATCTGGATGGCCGAGGCCAGGGTGCGCTGCGCCTGCATCGGCTCGAAGCGGTCGAAGCCCTGGAGGTAGCTCCGGTAGAGCGGGTTGGCGTTGGCGCTCTGCGCCACGGCGATGCGGGGGAGCCGGTCGATCAGCCCCATCTCGTGCATCTCCAGAAGCCCCTTGCCCAGGGCGCTGACGTTGCCCAGGTTCCCGCCCGGGATGACGATCCAGTCCGGCACCTCCCAGTCGAACTGCTGGACAAGCTCCGCGCTGATCGTCTTCTGCCCCTCCACCCGCAGGGAGTTCATGGAGTTGGCCAGGTAGATGTTCTCCCGGTGGCAGACCTCCCGCACGATGCGCATGCACCCGTCGAAATCCGTGTCCAGGCTGACCACGAGCGCCCCGTTGGCCATCGGCTGGACGAGCTGCGCGGTCGAGACCTTGTTGCGCGGAAGGAACACGATCGTCCGGATGCCCGCCGCCGCCCCGTAGGCCGCCAGCGCCGCCGACGTGTCCCCGGTGGAGGCGCAGGCCACGGCCGGGATGGGCCTCCCCTCGTGGATCATCTGCCTGACCATGGACACCAGGACGGTCATGCCCAGGTCCTTGAAGGACCCGGTGTGGCTGTTCCCGCACTGCTTGACCCAGAGGTCCTCCACCCCGATCTCGCGCCCCAGCCGATCCGCCCAGAACAGGTTGCTCCCCCCCTCGAACATCGACACGACATTGTCGTTCTCCACGTTCGGGCAGACCATCTCCTTCTTGCCCCACACGGAACTCCCGTAGGGCCACTCCGTCCCCATGTAGCGCCGGCCGAATAACTGACGCCAGTAGACCGGGGACTTCGTCCGGAGGGCGTCGATGTCGTGCCGGACCTCCAGCAGACCCCCGCACCGCGAACACTCGTAGACGATCTCGTTCAGATCGTGGCGTTCTTCGCACCCCGACGCGCACTGAAACCAGGCCCTGTAGATCATGAGACCCCCTGCTGTAGGGGCACGGCATGCCGTGCCCCTACGTCATATTTTTTCTACGTCCCTCGCCCGTATCCACCCCCCGATCCCGGACGGCAGGCGGACCAGGAGCCATCCCCCCTCGGACCGCTGGATGAAGACCTTCGTCCCCTCGTGGAGCGCGAACACCTTGATGTTTTCGTCGCCGGGGCCGCTCCGTCCGTCCGTCTCCCCCGCCACGACCACGGCCGCCCGCTCAAACTCGCGGGCGTGGACCTTGAACGCCAGCAGCGCCCCGCTGACCAGCAGGACGGCGCCGAGGGAGAGGACTGCGCCCATCCAGACGGGCCGCAGGCGGGGGTCGGGCCGGAACATCCTCCCGATCAGCGACCCGGAGATCCCGAACAGACAGAGGCTGCACGCCACGGACAGCAGATCTGCGCTGAACAGGTTGAGCAGCCACCGGCCAAACCGCGACACGGCGTTGACCTCCCCCTCCGTCTCCTTGTCCAGCTTGAGCAGGTTGGCGAACTGCAGGTTGGACGCCACGTCCTCGTCGCCCGGCATCAGCCGCTGCGCCCGCTCGTAGGCCAGGATCGCCCGTCCGATGCGGTTCAGCTTGAAGTAGGCGTTGCCCAGGTTGTAGAAGACCCGGCCATTGCGGGGGCCGGAGGCCAGGGCGCGCTCGTAGGCCGCCGCCGCCTCCGCGTATTTCCCCTGCTTGTAGAGGGCATTCCCCTCGTTGTAGAACCGCGCCGCCCCGTCCAGGGCATCCGCATGGACGGAGGTCAACAGGCAGATGAAAAGCATGACGACAAGTCGCGCAGCCATTTATATCTTTCGCTCCAGCGCCCCGATCACCGCCTCCGTCTCCGCGTACAGGTCCTCCATCTCCCCGTTCTGGACCGTCGAGGGCGCAAACCGGGCGAAGTCGCACCGCTCAAAGATGCCCTGGACCTGCTCCACGACCTCCGCCTCCACCTGCCGGCCCTTGAGGTGACGGGCCACCGCATCCGTCGTCAGCCCCGCCGCGGGGACGTTCAGCCGGTCGGCCAGGAACTGAGACAGCGCCCGGTAGACCTCGGCGTGGAACGCCGGCCCCTCACCGCCCTCCAGCATCTGCCTGGCCGCCTTCAACCGCCTGGCCGCCTCCCCCCTGGACCGCCTCCGGCGGGCATAGGCCACGTCGCCCCGGAGGCGGTCCAGATGCCGCCGGTAGGCCAGCGCCCCGGCCAGGGCCAGAAGCGGGAGCGCCTGCAGAGACAGAAACCCCCAGCTCTGATACAGCGCCTCCCCCTGATCCTCCAGGGATTCCGCGTCGGGCTTGATGTAGCGGATGTCTCGCCCCACCTGCGTCACCTCCTCCCGCGACAGCCGGAACCCCCCCTCGGCCAGCCGTTTTGCGGGGGACACGGAGATCGGTATCGGGGGGGTGGCCGCCGTGGCGTACTGCCGCCGCTGCGGGTCAAAATAGACAAACTCGAACGCCGGCAGGACGACCTGGCCCGCCCGCTCCGGGATGACCACATACTCGAAGGTCTTGCTCCCCCCGATCCGGTTGCCGGTCTTCTGGACCGACCTGCTCACCTTCGGGTCATAGACCTTGAAGTCGCGCGATTCCGGGCGTCCAGGCTCCGTCACCGCGTCTAAGTTGCCGGTCCCGGACACCGTCACCTTCACTGAGATCGGGTCCCCCTCGGCCACGGACTTCGGAGTGGCGGACGCGGTCACGGCGTAGCTCCCCACGGCCCCCCGGAACCCCGCCGGCGCCCCTTCCGGCAGAGGCAGGACCTCTATCGTCAGGGGATCGCTCCGGAGCGTCACCCGCTGCGCGCGCCCGAAGAAGTCGAAGTCGTCGAACAGGCCGCCCATCCTGGAGCGGACCGGGACGTCGCACCCGAGTTCCATCTGGTCCAGGGTCTTGTCCCCGGCGGTCGTCGGGAACAGCGCGACCCGCTTCAGGAGGGCGACATTGAACGCCTTCCCGTTGCGGACCTCCTGCCGGAAGTCGAGCTGCTGCGCGTCGAACAGGGCCTCGGCCCAGAACCCGGTGTAGGTCGGCGTCTTTCCGTACTGCACGTTCTGGAGGCCGTAGCGGGTGTAGAGCTTGTAGGTGAGCGTGACCTGCTCCCCCACGTAGACCTGTTTCCGGTCCGGCGTCACCTCCAGAAAGAGATTCTTCTCCAGCTCCGCCACATCCTGCCCGCTCAGCCCCTGCCGGGGAGGAGGCGCAACGCCCCCCCGCCCCCCGCCTCCCGCCCCTCCCGGCACGACCTCGACCGGAATCGGGTCGGTCGTGTAGACCTTCCCCTCCACCTGGATCGACGCCGCCCCGATGGTGAACGTCCCGGTCTTTTTGGGCCGCAGGGCGTAGATGAATTCCACGGTCTTCGTGGCCGTCACCGCCCCGTTGACGAACGAGATCTGCGTCGAGGAGGAGGAGTTCGTGCCCACGATCACAAAGTCGTCCAGGGCCGGCAGCTTCGGCTCCGGCGCGTCCCCCAGCCCCTCCCCCGCCACGGTCAGCGTCAGCGTGATCTGCCCGTCCAGCCCGACGCGGGTCTGGTCCACCGTGGCCACAAACGTCAGGTCCTTGGCCCAGGCAGAGGAGACGAGCGTCAGCACCACGCAAAAAACGATGGCACATCGCATAGACATCATTACACTATCAACGCAGAACGATGAACGATGAACGATGAACGGAAAAGGCAACGCGGAACGATGAACGCGGAACGATGAAGTAAAAGCACAGTTCTGCTTTGGTTTTTCGTTCATCGCTCATCGTTCATACTTCATCGTTGTCTTTGTTCATCGCTCATCGTTCATACTTCATCGTTGTCTTTGTTCATCGCTCATCGTTCATACTTCATCGTTACCTTTCACCACTCCTCGCCCGTGTATCTCCGCCCGGTGATCGTCACGCGGCGCTTTTTCTGAGCGTCCCTCTCCTGGTCCTTCACCGCGTCCAGAACGCGCTCGGCCTCCTGTCGGGACAGGTCCCCCGGCCTGGGGGGAGGCGGCTGCTCCTCCTGCCTCTTCTGGTCCTGTGGCCCCTGCTGGTTCTGCCTGTCCTGCTGCCCCTGTTTCGGGTCGTTCTGCTGTCCCTGCTGGTTCTGTTTGTCCTGGTCCTGCTGCTTCCGATTCTGCTGCCCCTGCTGGCTCTGGGCCTGCTGCTGCGTCCTGAGCTTCTCCTGCGCCAGCTCCAGGTTGAACTTGAAGTCCCGGTCGTCCGGCCTCAGCGCCAGGGCGCGCCGGTAGGAGGCCACGGCCTCCGCGAACTGGTCCTTCTTGTAGAAACAGTTGCCCAGGTTGTAGTACGTCTGCGCCTCCAGAGTCCTGTCGGAGACCCCCAGCGAAAGGGCCTTCGAGTACGCCTCCATCGCCTGATCGAACTCCTGCGCCTGAAACAGCGCGTCGCCGGTGTTGAAGTGGATCTGCGGCGACTTCGGGGCGTCGAGCTGCGCCTCCCGGTAGTGCTTGAGCGCCTCGCCGTACTGCTTCTCGCGATACAGCTTGTTGCCCCGGTTGTTCTTCGACACCGCCGAATCGGCCAGGGCGGCGGATGGGAGGAAGAGCGAAAGGATGAGAAGCAGACCTATCCCCCTGACCCCCTTCCCTAAAGGGAAGGGGGAATAACTAGGTCTTCTCCTCCTCTCCTTTAGGAGAGGGGGCCGGGGGGTGAGGTCTAGCATCACTCAAACCTCCCGCGCCACTCCTGACTCACCTTCCGGCGGTCCGACAGCAGGGCCTCCGCCACGAAACAGGCCACGGCCAGGAACAGGGGATACTGATACCGGTCCTCGAACTGCGTCATCCTCCTGGAACTCAGCTCCCGCTGCTCCATCCTGGAGATGTCCTCGTAGACCCGGTCCAGCTCAATGCCGCTGGACGTGCTCCGGTAGTATTTCCCGTCGGTGATCAGCGCCACCTTCTCCAGCGTCGTCTCGTCCATCCGCGACTTGACGATGTTCCCGCCCCTGTCCTTCAGATAGTCTGGCGCCCCGCCTTCGCCCCGCACCGGGATCAACTCCCCCTCCCGCGTGCCCACGCCGATGGCGTAGATCCGGACCCCCTCCTCAGCGGCCTGTCGGGCGGCCCTCAGCGGGTCCCCCTCGTGGTCCTCCCCGTCCGTCACCAGGATCAGCACCTTGTACTTCTTCTGCTCCCGGTCGAACGCCCGCGCCGAGACGCGGATGGCCTCGCCGATGGCCGTGCCCCGCACCGGGATCAGCCCCGTGTCCACGGCGTCCAGAAACAGCTTGGCCGCCCCGTAGTCGAGCGTCATCGGACACTGCACGAACGCCTGCCCAGAAAACGTGACGATCCCGACCCGGTCCCCCTTCAGCCTGTCGATGAGCGCCGCCACCTCGCGCTTGGCCCGCTCCAGGCGGTTGGGCCGGATGTCCTCGGCCAGCATGCTCAGGGAGGTGTCCAGGGCCACGACGATGTCCACGCCCTTGCGCCGGACCACCTCCTCCTTCGTCCCGAACTGCGGTCGCGCGGCGGCCAGGGCCAGGAAGAAGACCCCTCCGAGGATCAGCGCCGCCTTGAAGACCTGCCGCCCGGAGCTTGTGGCGGCCATCAGCTTCCGAACGAGGTCGAGGCTCCCGAACCGGGCCAGGGCCTGGCGCTTCTTCCGGAACGCCCACCCGTAAAAGACCACAAAGGCGGGAAGCAGGAAGAGCAGGTAGAAGTATTGGGGTTCTGCGAAACGCATAAAAACAGTCCTGAGTCCTGAGTCCTGAGTTGAGAGGCTTTTGAATTTTACTCAGCACTCAGCACTTTCTTCTGGCACTCAGCACTCGGCACTCGGCACTTTCTTTAAGGTATCCTCCTGAACCTCGTGTTCGCCAGGGCGACCTCCAGCGCCACCAGCGCGAGGCTCGGCCCCAGAAAATAGCCGAAGAGCTCGGAGTATTCCTCGTACTCCTTCGTCTTGATGTCCGTCTTCTCCAGCCGGCTGATCTCGTTGTACACGTCCTCCATCTTCCTGGAGTCCGTCGCCCGGTAATACCGCCCCCCGGTGATCCGGGCCATCTCCCGAAGGACCTTCTCGTCGATCTCCACCTGCACCGGCACGTATCGGGGCCCGAACATCCCGTCCACCTTCTGCATGATCGTCCCCTCGCTGCCCGCCCCGATGGTGTAGACCTTGACGCCCACGGCCGCGGCCGCCTTCGCCGCCGTGATCGGGTCGATCTCCCCCTTGTTGTTCACCCCGTCCGTCAGCAGGATCACGACCTTGCTCTTGGCGGGGGTCCCCCGCAGCCGGTTGACCGCCGTGGCGATGCCCATCCCGATGGCCGTCCCATCCTCCAGCATCCCCTGCCTGACGAGGTCCGTGCTCACGTGGTCGAGCAGCGTCAGAAGCACCCCGTAATCGAGCGTCAGCGGACACTGCGTGAAGCTCTCTCCTGAAAAGATCACCATCCCGATCCGGTCGTTCTCGCGCCCCTGGATGAACTGCGCCACGGCCTCCTTGCAGACCTCCAGGCGATTCTTGCGGCTGTCCAGGTCCTTCGCCTCCATGCTCGTCGAGACATCCAGGGCCAGGACGATGTCGATCCCCTGCGTGAGCACCTCCCGGCTCCGCCGCCCGAACTGCGGCCTGGCCAGCGCCAGGATGAGCAGGCAGAGCCCCGCGCACCGGAGGGCGATCAGGACGTGCCGCCATTTCAGCCACAGGGAGGGCCGGACCTGCCTGAGCGCGCCCACGTCCGGGAAGCGGAGGCTCCCCTTCTTGCGGGTCTCCTTCCGGGCGTAGAGGTAGACCAGCGCCGGGAGGACGAGCAGCAGGAGGAGGTATATGGGGTCCTGAAAGCGAAACATAAGGTCAGTCCTGAGTCCTGAGTCCTGAGTCCTGAGTCACAAGGCCTTTTCCTGACTCTGGACCCGTGACCCTGGACTCTGGACCTTCACTGGCGATCATCGTCGCCCGCACAATCCCCTTGGCCCGGTCGATCGCCCCCTCCATCTCCTCCATCGGAGGGATGTACTTGGCGAACTTGACCAGGTCGCACGCCGACAGGAACTCGCGGAACAAGGCGGCGGTGGCCGGCTCCAGGCGGGCCTGCCTCATCTCGAAGACGATCTCCCACGTGGTCCGCTCCATCGCCTCGATCCCGTAGCGCCGCTCGATGTAGCGCCGCATCGCGTCCGAAATAAGGCTGTAGTGCTGCTTGTGCTCCCCCTTCGCCAGCAGCCCCATCGCCGCGATCTTGTCGAACTCCCCCAGCTCGTCGATCGGCCTCGGCGGCCCCTCCGGCGCGACCTTTGTACCGGGCCTCCGCCTCCATCGGCGGTACAGGATGTACGCGAGGAGGCCGGCCAGGGCCAGCAGAATCAGCAGCCACGCCCACCAGGGGAGCCCGGCGGCCAGGTCCACCGGCGGCTTGACATCCTTGAGCGCCCTCTCCTCCCCCGGCCTGATGACGCTCTGCACCACCAGCTGGAGGCGATTCGTCGAGACGCGCCCCGTGTCCCCGGAGGCGCTGACGTAGCCCACGGACAGCGCCGGGATCTCGTGAGACCCGACCGTGTAGGAGGTCAGGACGTACGCCGCGACCTCCTCGACCCCGCCCCCCTCCAGCCGCTTCACCTCCGGCCTTTGGGCCTCCAGGACCTCCAGGTCCCCGAACGCCCCCCTGGCGTCCGGAAAGGCGACGCGGTCGCGCTCCTCCCGCCGGACCGTCAACGTGTAGGTGATCGGGTCCCCCACCGTGATCGCCGTCCGGTCCACGCGCCCCTCGACGGTCACCCGTGCGAGGCAGAGTGAGGGGATCAGGAGAAGGAGAAGACAAACGAAAAACGGCAAACGGCCCATAGCGAACCGGCGAGCCGGGGAGCCGGCGAACCGGGGAGAGGTCTTTTCTCCGTTTCTCCGCTTCTCCGGTTCCCCGGTTCGCGCTTCACGGCGTCTCACATTTATCCCTTCTTCGCGCTGTCCGGCCTGGCCGTGGCCTCGGGAGACCTCTCCTTCAGCGCCGGCCAGAGGTCCTGAAGCGTCCGCTCATCCACCTGATACACGGTCTCCTTCCGGTCCACGCGGGCATACAGGTATTCTCCGACCTTCCTGCCCAGGGTCAGCGTCAGGACAGCCCCCCCCTTGCTCCAAAGCCGGGCCACGAGCGCGGGCCTGTCGAACCCGTAGGTCCCCGGCCTGTCCGCCCTCTCCGCCACGAACGCCCGCGCCTTGAGGGCGTTGAGGCTCGTCAGCAGGGCGTCCCCCTTCTCCCGGTCCAGCGCCTTGCCGAAGGGCCTCACCACGTTCCAGGCCCCGCTGGTGTCCCGCTCGCAGACCAGCGTGGAGTCGGGCCGGACCAGCTCTACCCTCGTGACCCGCTCCCGGTCGAACTCCGCGAACGCCTTGTGGCGGTAGTAAGGCATCCCGGCGGCGATGATGTTGACGAAGCTCGTGTCCACGGCGAACACCGGAGGCCTCCCGCTGTACCTGGCGTAGCGCCATCCCCCGGTGGTGTCCCCCACGTCCAGGGTCTTCCGGGTCATCGCCCCCCCCTCGAACAGGGTCACCGAGACCTTCGGCGGGCTCAGCCCGTACCTCCCCAGGTCCGCCGGCGCCTCGTCCTTGAACGCCCTCACCTTCGACCCGGACAGGTTCGTCAGGAGCCGGGACACCGCGTCCTCGTCCGCCCGGTCCACCACCGGCCGCTCCATCTGCCAGACCTGCCCGTTGCGCGTGAGGACCACCTGGCCGTCCGGGGCGGAGACCTCGACCCGGCCCACCTGCTCCCGCTCGAACGGGAGGGCGGTCTTGTCCCGCAGGTCGTAGAGCGTCTTCCGCATCCGGTTGACCTGCCAGGCCCCCACGGCCAGGACCTCCGGCCTCCCGGCCAGCTTGACGTAGGTGAACCCGCCCGTCGGGTTGTCGTCCCCGGCCAGGATCGTGTCGATGCCTGCCCCGTCCAGGTAGACCCGGAACGAGGGCCGGCGGAGGCCGTAGTCGGACAGCGTCTCCGGCGAGGCGCTCTCCGCGATCGTCTCCTGCCGGTCCAGCTCCGCCACGTTGCTCACGATCAGGTCCACCGTCCACCGGTCGGCCCCCGTCCTCACCGGCGAGGTGATGGCCCAGGTGGAGTCGGGCTGGCGCTCGCAGACCACCATCGTATCCCCCGTGGCCACGAAGGCACGCCTCACCTTCCCCGCCTCGAACTGGAACATCCGCTTGGCCAGTTTGGCCTTCTCCTCCCGGACACTCTCGCCTTTGTAATCGTAAACATACCAGAACGCGCCCAGGGCGATCAGAATCACCGCCAGGACGCCTGTGGTCTTGAAGCTCATGGTGCAATCCTCGATGAGACCTCTCCCCCCGGCCCCCTCTCCTAAAGGAGAGGGGGAGAAGACCTGGGTGTCCCCCCTTCCCTTCAGGGAAGGGGGTTAGGGGGATAGGTCGGTTTCACCTTCTCCTCCACCAGACCGCAATCCCCGCCGCAAACACGAGGCCGGGGATCACGGCCATGGTCAGATAGGAGATCAAGTCCCCCTGCTGCTTCGTCAGATAGATCGGGTTGAAGCCGGGGTCCTTGGGCCGGATGGCGATCAGGTCCTCCTCCTCCAGCAGCCAGTTGAGGGCGTTCAGGAAGAGGTCCCCGTTCCCCTGGAACTTGAAGAACTGATTCGTGGCGAAGTCGGAGTCCCCGAAGGCCACCAGCCGCGTCCGGGTCCGGCCGGGGTCCGACGCCGACGCCGCGAACGTCTTCGGCTTGGCCGTCACGGCCACGGCCAGGGAGATCGGCCCCTTCCGGTCCGCCGGATCGAGCGACACCTGCCTGTCTCCCCTCCCCGCCCCCCGGATGGGCGACAGATCGCTCTCCGCCCAGCTCGCGTCCGACGTCTTCACGACCTCCGTCGCCTGCGCGTCCATCGCCGAGACCCCCGTCATCGCGGAGACCGACCGCGCCAGCATGAAGGTCGTCATGATCCCCTTCAGCTTGCCCGTGACCTCGTGATCCGCGTAGCTCACGGCCACCGGCATGGAGGCGTCCAGGCCGAACAGCCCGCCGATCCCGCTGTTGTCCAACACGAAGTCGTCTCCCACCTTCACCTGATATCCCCCCAGCACCCCCTCCAGCCCGCTCTCCACGTCCGGGTCGAGCATGATCAGCGCCTTCCCCCCCCTTTCGAGATAGGCCCTGACTGAGTCCGCCTCCGCCGGGAACAGCGCCTTCTTCGGCCCGGCCACGACTAAGACCGAGCAGTCCTCGGGCACGGACCGGTCCCGCGCCAGCAGGAGCGAATCCCGCAGGATGTAGTTCAGGTCCCGGATGCGGTCCCCCGCCACGCCCATCCCCTCCCGGTCCCGGCCGCTCAGGTCGTTCTCCCCGTGCCCGGTCAAAAAGTAGACCGCCTTCTGTCTGTCCCGCGTCACCTTGACCAGGGCGTTCGTCAGACTCTTTTCATCGTCCGCGATCACCCGCTCCTCCCGGTCCCCGCACTCCAGCACGGTCGTCCGGTACTGCCGGATGTTGTAGCGCCTCGCCCGCGCCGGGTTCTTGTCCGGGTCCACGACCTCGTAGGACACCCGGCCCGTGTGGTAGGCGTAGTCCTTCAGCAGCTGCTCGATCCGGCCCCGCTCGCTCTGCCGGTAGAACGCCACGACCCGCACGTCCTTCTTCAGCCCCTTCAACAAGCTCACCGTCTCGTTCGACAGGCTCTGGAGGCCCCCCTCGGTCAGGTCGAACCGGTGGCGGTACTTGTTCGACAGGAAGTTGACGACCGCCAGGATGGCCAGGAAGATCAGGACCGCCAGGAGGGTGTTGGAGCCGTATTTGAGGGCCCTGCCCTTCAAGAAGTTAAAGTTCATGGTCTCACTGCCTCCATCTGCGCGATTCGAGGGCCGTGTGGGTCAGGAACAGCCCGAGCGCGATCAGGCTCAGGAAGAAGACCACGTTCCCCGTGTCCACGACCCCCCGCTGAAAGTCCCGCATGTGCCCCAGGATGGACAGATAGCTCAGGACCGCGCCGAGCCCCGGCCCGGAGAAGCTCGCCGCCCAGTCGATCACCCAGAACAGAAGGAGCAGGATGAGCGCCACCCCCCCGGCGATGATCTGGTTCTCCGTCAGCGCCGAGGTCAGGACGCCCACGGCCACGAACGCCCCCCCCATCAACAGCACGGCCGAGTAGGCCGACAGGACCGGCCCCCAGTCCAGGTTCCCGTAGGCGTTCGCGATCAGGACGTGCGCAAACCCCACCCCCTCCACGGCCGCGTAGAGCGTGAGGCACGCCGCGAACTTGGCCATCAGCGTCTGGAGCGTCGTGACCGGCGAGGTCAGCAACAGCTCGATCGTCCCCGACTTCTTCTCCTCGGCGTAGAGCCGCATGGTGAGGAACGGCATGAAGAAGATCCAGACGAAGAACTTGATGCCAAAGAAGTTCGTCACGACCCAGTCGTTCAGGTTCAGGTTGCCCGCCCGCATCGGGTTCTGGTTGTAGGTCAGGCAGAAGCGGTTGAACTCCAGCATGATGTTCCTGAACATGAAGCCGGAGAAGAACAGCCAGACGCACGCCACGGCGTAGGCCACCGGCGAGGCAAAGTAGGACCGCATCTCCTTCCCGTAAATCGCCGCAAAGTTTCTCACGCGCTCACCTCCTCCTCGCTCGTCGTCAGTTCGGTGAATATCTCCTCCAGGCTCATCTCGATCCTCCGCATCTCCAGCAGCCCGACCCCCTGCTGGACGAGCCGGGCCGCCACGCGGGACCGCACGTCCGTCCCCACAGGGCTCTCCACGAACAGCCTGGCCTGCCCGTTCTCCTGCGGCCCCTCGTCCGGGACCACCCCCGTCACCCCCTCCACCTCTCGCAGGGCCGCCGCCGCCGCGTCGAACCCCCCCGCCACCTCCACGAACACCCGCTCCGACCCCTTCAGCCGGGCCGTCAGGTTGCCAGGCGAGTCCACGGCCGCGATCCGCCCCCGGTTGATGATCACCACCCGCTCGCAGGTCACGCTCACCTCCGGCAGGATGTGCGTGCTCAGGATGATCGTGTGGTCCCCGGCCAGAGATCGAATGAGCGCCCGGACCTCCCGGATCTGGTTGGGGTCCAGGCCCGCCGTGGGCTCGTCCAGGATCAGCACGTCCGGGTTGTGGACCAGGGCCTGCGCCAGGCCCACCCGCTGCCGGTAGCCCTTCGACAGCTTCCCGATCAGCCGGTCGGCCATATCCGCCACCCCGCAGCGCCCCATCACCTCGTCCACCCGAGACCGGACCCGCGCCTTCTCCACCCCCTTGATCCTGGACGCGAACGTCAGGAAGCCGCGCACCGACATGTCGCGGTAGAGCGGGGGTTGTTCGGGCATGTAGCCGATGCGCCTCCGCACGTCCAGGGACTGCGAGAAGACGTCGTAGCCCGCCACCCTGGCCGCCCCGGACGTGGCCGGCATGTAGCAGGTCAGGATGCGCATCGTCGTCGTCTTCCCGGCCCCGTTGGGCCCCAGGAAGCCGAGGATCTCCCCCCGATCCACCCGGAAGGAGATGTCGTCCACCGCCGCCACAGGGCCGTAGCGTTTGGTGAGATGCTCCACCTCAATCACAAGGAAACCCTCCTTACTGAAAACGATGAACGATGAACGATGAACGAAAAACAAAACAGACTTTTGCTTTTACTTCATCGTTCTGCGTTCCGCGTTCTGCGTTGCCTTTACCTGAACCTCTTCGCCCTCGCCTCAAAGAACCTCATCAGCGGTTCGATGTAGGGCCGGTCCGTGCGCACGTCCACCCGGTCCACCCCCACGGACCGGAACAGCCGCTGCCGGGCCGACCGGGCCTCCTCCGAGGCGTTCATGAACGTCCGCCGCGCCCGCACGTCGGAGGTGTCGATCAGGACCTCCTCCCCCGTCTCCGCGTCCTCCACCTCCACGATCCCCACGTCCGGCAGCTCCATCTCGCGCGGGTCCGAGACCGTCACGGCCACCAGGTCGTGCCGGCGGTTGGCCACCTTCAGCGCCGCCTCGTATCCCGACGCGAAGAAGTCGGACACCAGGAAGACCACGCTCCTCCGGGTCGTGACCCGGTTGAGGTAGTCGAGCGCAGACGCGATGTCCGTCCCCCGCCCCTTCGGCTGAAAATAGTAGAGCTCCCGGATGACCCGCAGGACGTGCTTCTTCCCCTTCTTCGGGGGGATGAACCTCTCCACCTCGTCCGTGAAGATGATCAGCCCGACCCGGTCGTTGTTCTGGATGGCCGAGAACGCCAGCAGGGCGCACATCTCCACCCCGATCTCCCCCTTCATCCGCGCCACCGTGCCGAAGTCCCCGGAGGCGCTGGCGTCCACGAGCAGCATGACCGTCAGCTCCCGCTCCTCGTCGAACACCTTCACGAACGGATGCCCCATGCGCGCCGTCACGTTCCAGTCGATCGTCCGCACGTCGTCGCCCGGCAGGTACTCCCGCACCTCCGCGAACTCCACCCCGCGCCCCTTGAACACGGAGTGGTACTCCCCGGAGAACACCGTGTTGACCAGGTAGCGGGTGCGCAGCTCGATCTGCCGGACCTTCTTGAGGATCTCCTTCGGGATCACGGCACCTCCACGTGGTCGAACACCCGCCGCACCACGTCCTCGGACGTGATCTCCTCGGCCTCGGCCTCGTAGGTGACGATCACCCGGTGCTGGAGCACGTCCAGCCCCACGGCCTTCACGTCCTCGGGGGTCACGTAACCCCGGCGCTGGAGAAAGGCGTGCGCCCGCGCCGCCTGCGTCAGGTAAATGGACGCGCGGGGGGATGCCCCGTACTCGATCAGGGAGGCCAGGTCGCCCAGGCCGGAAGCCGCCGGGTCGCGCGTGGCGAACACCAGGTCCACGATGTAGTCCTTGATCTTTTCGTCCACGTACACGGCGTTCACCACCGCGCGGGCCTTGATGATGTCCGCCGGCGTCACGACCGGACGGACCTGGGGCGGCGGACCGCCCGACATCCGATCCATGATCGCCCGCTCCTCCTTACGGCTGGGGTAGGTGACCCGGACCTTGAGCATGAACCGGTCGAGCTGCGCCTCCGGCAGCGGGTAGGTCCCCTCCTGCTCGATCGGGTTCTGCGTGGCCAGGACCAGAAACGGGTCCTCCAGCGGAAAACTCCGGTCGCCGATGGTCACCTGCCGCTCCTGCATCGCCTCCAGCATGGCGCTCTGCACCTTGGCCGGGGCCCGGTTGACCTCGTCGGCCAGGATCAGGTTCGCAAAGATAGGGCCTTTCTTGGGGATGAACTCGCCGTTCCCCTGGTGGTAGATCATCGTCCCGATGAGGTCTGCGGGGAGGAGGTCCGGCGTGAACTGGATGCGGTGGAAGGTGGCCCGGATCGTCCGGGCCAGGGTGTTCACGGAGAGGGTCTTGGCCAGTCCCGGAACCCCCTCCAGCAGGACGTGCCCGTTACACAGCAGGGCGATCAGGAGCCGTTCGACCATGTACTGCTGTCCGACGATCACCCTGCCCACTTCGGCCAGGATCGCCTCGACGAACGCGCTCTCCCGGTTCACCTGTTCATTGATCGCGATGATATCCCGTTCCATCTGCATGAAAAACGGCCCTCCGAAAAAAACAGTGATGAGTGGTCAGTGATGAGTGGTCAGACCTCACCCTCCCCCAGCCTTAACGAAAGGCCCTTATTGCCCCCTCCCTCTCCGTATACGGAGAGGGAGGGGGATAGGGGGTGGGTGAGGTCTCATCACTCGTCACTCATCATTTCTTCACCGCGACTGTCTCCTGCTGCGTCTCGGCCAGCCACTGTTCCGGGGATTTGCCCAGGTGTTCGAGAGACGCCCTCGCGTCGTCCACGAACTCGGAGTGAGGATATTTCTGGATCACATTCTGGTAGGCGACGCGCGCCTTCTCGTAGTCTCTGGCGGAGTCGTGGATATAGCCCACCATGAACTGCGCCTCGTCGGCCCTCTGACTGTCGGGGTACCGGTCCAGGACCTGCTGATAGGCCGCGACCGCCTCCTGGGGCCGGTCCTGATTCTGAAAGATCCGGGCGAGGGCGATCAGGGCCACGTCGCACCGGGCATCCTCCGGGAATCGCTTGAGGAACTCCTTGAGCAATGCCTCTGCCTTCGAGTAGGCGGCTGCGTTGTGGGAGGCCCGTTCCCCTTCGTTGAACAGCTCATCCGCCGACCTTCCGCCGCACCCATAGAGAAACGCCACCATAAGGAAAGCCCCCCCCATCCGAAATATTCGCGCCATAGCTCCCTTGCTTGAGTTGAACAGGGTTGACCCCAAAAATAAACTTTTTAATCCCCCACAGGTTCCCGAAAAATAAGCGTTTGGCCTCTTTTCACCCGCGAGAGGGCCGGCTAGTCCCCCTTCTTCGCCTTCTCCGCCTTCGGCGTCGCCTCCGATTTCTTGGAGCCCGATTCCCCGCCGGACGGGGACGAAGAGGGCGTCTCCGCCTTCTGCGCCTTCTTGTAGCCCTCGCTCCGATAGTCCGTGATGTAGAACCCCGACCCCTTGAACAGGAGACCGGCCCCCGTCCCGATCAGGCGCCGGGCCTTCCGCTTCTTGCACTTCGGACACGCCTTGATGGGACCCTCCTTAATGCTCTGAAACATCTCAAACTTATGACCGCAGGCCGCACACTCGTAATCATACGTCGGCATACCTATCCCTCCGTCCGGGTGACGATGGAGAACGTGAAGAGGAAAGATGTCATAAAAAACAAAAGCTTAAAAATAAACCTCGAAACCCCGTTGGAGTCAAGGGTTTTTTGCGTATCTTTAAAGGCAACGATGAAGTATGAACGATGAACGATGAACGAAAAGCTCAAAAACCATAGTTTTTACTTCTGCGTTCATCGTTCTGACTTCTGCGTTAGGTTTCCCATGCCCCTCATCTCCGTCATCCTCCCGGCCTACAACGCCGCCGCCACGCTGCCGGAGGCGGTGGAGACCCTCCTGCGACAGACCTTCAGCGATTTTGAGATCGTCCTGGTCGACGACGGTTCGCAGGACGACACGGGCCGGGTCATCCAGCGCCTGACCTCCGCCGACCCTCGCATCCGCCCTGTCCTCTCGCCCCACACCGGCCTGATCGGCGCCCTCAACCTCGGCCTGATGCACGCCAGGGGCGACCTCATCGCCCGCATGGACGCCGACGACCTGGCCCACCCGGACCGCCTCCGCCTCCAGGCGCAGCTCCTGGACGACCGGCCCGACATCGCCGTCGCCAGCTGCCTGATCGAGTGCTTTCCCGCCGCCTCCGTCCGGGAGGGGTTCCGCATCTACGCCGACTGGCTCAACCGCCTGATCGAGCCAGATGACATCGCGCGCGAGATCTTCATCGAGAGCCCCGTCTGTCACCCCTCCGTCCTGCTCCGGAGGCACGACCTGGACGACGCGGGCGGCTATCAGGATCGCGGCTGGGCCGAGGACTACGACCTCTGGCTCCGCCTCCACCTGAGCGGGAGGCGGTTCGCCAAGGTCCCTCAGGTCCTCCTCTCCTGGCGCGAGCGCCCCGACCGGCTCACCCGCGCCGACGGCCGCTATTCCATCGAGAACTTCCTCCGCGCCAAGGCCCATTACCTGAGCGCCGGCCCCCTCGCCCGGACGCGGGCGGCCATCCTCTGGGGCGCGGGCCAGACCGGCCGCCGCCTGGCCAAACACCTCGCCCGCGAGGGCATAGCCCTCCTGGCCTGCATCGACATCGACCCGGCCAAGATCGGGCATTCCCTGCGGGGCGCGCCGATCTGCCCCCCCGACGCCCTCCCCGGCCTCCTCCGGGCGCACGGCCAGCCGACGGTCCTGAGCGCCGTCTCCTCCCGTGGGGCCCGCGACCTGATCCGCGGGCGCCTCACGCGCCTGGGCCTGGTCGAGGGCGTCCATTTCTGGTGCGTGGCGTAGGGACCCCCCACCCTCCCCCAACCAGGGAGAGAAGCCCTTGTTACCCCCTCCCTCCCCCACTCGTGGGGGGAGGGAGGGGGTTACGGGGGTGGGAAGGGGGCTTGCCAACCCCCTGCCCTTTTTCGTAACTTTATCCCATGTCCCACACGCGAAAACGCGACACCCTCGTCGTCAAGGAGATCTACAAGAGTATTCAGGGCGAATCGACCTGGGCCGGCCTCCCCTGCGTCTTCGTCCGGCTCACCGGCTGCGACCTCCGCTGCGTCTGGTGCGACGCCGCGCACGCCTTCACCGGGGGGGACCGCCTGACCGTCCCGGAGGTCGTTGCGCGGGTGGAGGCCCTCGCCTGCCCCCTCGTGGAGATCACCGGCGGGGAGCCCCTTCTCCAGCCCGCCGTGCACCCCCTCATGTCCGCCCTCCTGGACCGGGGCCACCGCGTCCTGATCGAGACCGGCGGCCACCTCGACATCTCCGGGGTCGACCCCCGCGCCGTCCGCATTATCGACGTGAAGTGCCCGGCCAGCGGCGAGTCCGAAAAGGTCCGGTGGGAGAACCTGGGCCTCCTGCGACAGGGCGACCAGGTCAAGTTCGTCCTGTCCGACCGCGCCGACTACGACTGGGCGAAGGACGTGGTCCTTCGCCACGACCTCCCCGGCCGCGCCGAGGTCCTCTTCTCCGTGGCCCACGCCCTCCTCCCCCCCGCCCGCCTGGCCGCCTGGCTGCTCGAAGACCGCCTCCCCATCCGCCTCCAGCTCCAGATCCACAAATACATCTGGAGCCCGGACACGCCCCGGATATAGCGCCCCCCCGCCTGTCCCCCTTTCACGTTAAAATTCTCTTATTTTATACTATTTTTATTATTGTTATTAAGTAGACTATTTGTTATAATTGTCCTGTACGCTATCTGAGGAGGTAGCTATGGCGACCAAACTTTTTGACAGCACCATCGTGGGCACCGCCGAGCAGGCGCTGGACTTCATCGGCAACGTCCTGGAGTCCTCCACCGAGTACTCCGTCATCGGCAAGGACCTGGACGGCAAGATCCTGCTCTGGAACGAGGGCGCGCGAAGGCTCTACGGCTACGAGCCGGAGGAGGTGGTGGGCAAGGCCAACTCCCTGATCCTCCACATCCCTGAGGACGTGCGGGCCGGCAGGCCGCGCGAGATCCTGGACGCCGCCCTGCGGGACGGCAAGTGGGAGGGGACGATCTCCCGGCTGCGCAAGAACGGCCAGCAGTTCACCGCCCGCGTGGTCATCACCCCCCGCCGCGACTCGTCGGGCAGGGCCATCGGCTTCCTGCTGATCTCCAAGGACATCTCGGACGAGATCCGCCTGACCGAGGAGCTCAGGGCCACCCAGCTCTACACCCGGTCGCTGATCGAGTCCAACATAGACGCCCTGATGGCCACCGACCCCCTCGGCCTCATCACCGACGTCAACCAGCAGATGGAGACCCTCACCGGCAACTCGCGGGAGGAGCTGATCGGCACCCCCTTCAAGAACTACTTCACCGACCCGCGGAGGGCGGAGGAGGGCATCCGGCTCGTGCTGCGGGAGGAGCGGGTGACCAACTACGAGCTGACCGCCCTGTCCAGGGACGGGCGCATGACGGTGGTCTCCTACAACGCCTCCACCTTCCGGGACGCGGCCGGTCGCCTGCAGGGGGTGTTTGCCGCGGCCCGCGACATCACCGAGCAGAAGAAGCTGGAGCAGCAGCTCCGCGAGTCCCAGGCCTACAACCGGGGCCTGATCGAGGCCTCCGTGGACGGCCTGATCACCGTGGACCCCTCCGGCACGATTAGCGACGTGAACGCCCGCATGTGCCAGATGACCGGCTACTCGCGGGAGGAGCTGACCGGAACCCCCTTCGCCGACTACTTCGTGGACGCGGACCGGGCCACGGCCGGCGTGAACGAGACGTTCAGGAAGGGCGTGGTCACCGACTACGTCCTCACCCTGGCCACGCAGGACGGGCGGCGCCTGCGCGTGTCGTTCAACGCCTCGGTCTTCCGCGACCCCTCCGGCGAGGTGCGCGGCATCTTCGCCTCCGCCCGAGACATCACCGAGCAGGCGGGGCTGCAGGCCCAGCTCGCCGAGGAGCGCGCCTACAACCGGGGCCTCATCGAGGCCTCCCTGGACGGCCTGATCACCGTCGACCCGATGCTCAACATCACCGACGTCAACGAGACGATGTGCCGGATGTCCGGCTACTCGCGCGAGGCCCTGATCGGCGCCCCGTTCCCGCAGTACTTCACCGACCCCAGGCAGGCCGCCGAGGGCGTGCGCCTGACGCTGGACCAGGGCGCGGTCACCAACTACGAGCTGACCCTGCGCACGAAGGACGGGCGGGAGAGCCTGGTGTCGTTCAACGCCGCCATCTTCAAGGACCAGGCCGGGGCCGTGCGGGGCATCTTCGCCTCCGCCCGCGACATCACCGAGCAGTCGCGGCTGCAGACCCAGCTGGCCGAGGAGCGCGCCTACAACCGGGGCCTGATCGAGGCCTCCGTGGACGGGCTGGTGATCGTGGACGAGGCCATGTCCATCACGGATGCCAACGACACCATGTGCCGGATGGCCGGGCGACCGCGCAACCAGCTGATCGGCTCGTCGTTCTCAGACTACTTCACGGAGCGCGAGCGCGCCGCAGAGGGCGTCCGGCTGACGTTCCAGAGAGGCTCGGTCACGAACTACGTGCTCACCCTCCAGGCCGCCGACGGCGCCCTGGTGCCCGTGTCGTTCAACGCCTCGGTCTTCCGCGACCCCTCCGGCGAGGTGCGCGGCATCTTCGCCTCCGCCCGCGACATCACCGCGCAGAGACAGCTGGAGGCCCAGCTCCAGGGCTCGCAGTTCTACACCCGCTCCCTGGTCGAGTCCAACATCGACGCCCTGATGACCACCGACCCGCTGGGCATCCTCACCGACGTCAACCAGCAGATGGAGACCCTCACCGGCTGCAGGCGCGAGGAGTTGATCAACACGCCGTTCAAGGGCTACTTCACGGCCCCGGAGCGGGCCGAGCAGGGCATCAAGCGCGTGCTGCGCGAGGGCAGGGTGACCAACTACGAACTGACCGCCCGGAGCAAGGAGGGGCGCGAGACCGTCGTCTCCTACAACGCCGTCACCTTCAACGACCGGGACGGCAAGCTCCAGGGCGTGTTCGCCGCGGCCCGCGACATCACCGAGCAGAAGAAGCTGGAGCAGCAGCTCCGCGAGTCCCAGGCCTACAACCGGGGCCTGATCGAGGCCTCCGTGGACGGCCTGATCACCGTGGACCCCTCCGGCACGATCTCCGACCTGAACGACCGGATGTGCCAGATGACCGGCTACACGCGGGCGGAGCTGATCGGCACCCCCTTCGCCGACTACTTCACCGAGCCGGACCGCGCCCGCGCGGGCGTCAGGGAGACGCTCGAAAAGGGCGTGGTCACCGAGTACGCCCTCACCCTCATCTCGCGCACCCGCCGGATGCTCCAGGTGTCGTTCAACGCCTCCGTGTTCAGGGACGCCGACGGGGACGTGCGCGGCATCTTTGCCTCCGCCCGAGACATCACCGACCGGGTGCGGCTGGAGGAGCAGCTCCGCGAGCAGCAGACCTACCTGCGCGGCCTGATCGAGTCCTCCGTGGACGGCCTGATCACCGTGGACCCCGAGGGGTTCATCACGGACGTCAACGAACGGATGTGCCAGATGACCGGCTACGACCGGGACGAGCTGATCGGCTCGGTCTTCAAGCAGTACTTCACCGAGCCGGATCGGGCGGACGCGGGCGTCAAGCGCACCCTCGCCGAGGGCGTGGTCACCAACTACGCGCTCGTCCTCCGGAACAAGACCGGGCGCAAGGCCACCGTCTCCTTTAACGCCTCGGTCTTCCGCGCCGCCGACGACCGGGTGCAGGGCATCTTCGCCTCCGCCCGAGACATCTCCGAGCAGGCCCGCCTGCAGGGGCAACTGGCCGAGCAGCAGGCCTACAACCGCTCGCTGATCGAGGCCTCCGCCGACGCCCTGTTCGCCATCGCCCCCGACGGCATCGTCACCGACGTGAACGAGGAGGCCACGCGCCTGACCGGCTACTCCCGCAAGCACCTGGTCAACTCCCGCTTCTCCGACTACTTCACCGGGCCGGAGCAGGCGCGCCGGGGCGTCCAGCAGGCCCTGGCCGAAGGCCGGGTGCTCGGATACGAACTGGTGCTGATCACCCGCCAGGGCCGGCGCATCACCGTCAGCTTCAACGCCGGGGTGTTCACCGACGCGGCCGGCCAGCCCCTCGGCATCCTGGCCGGGGCGCGGGACATCACCGAGCAGAGGAAGCTCGAACAGCAGCTCCGCGACCAGCAGTTCTACACCCGCTCCCTGATCGAGTCCAACATAGACGCCCTGATGGCCACCGACCCCCTCGGCCTCATCACCGACGTCAACCAGCAGATGGAGACCCTCACCGGCTACTCGCGGGAGGAGCTGATCGGCGCCCCCTTCAAGAACTACTTCACCGACCCCCGGCAGGCCGAGGAGGGCATCCGGCGCGTGCTGCGCGAGGGCAGAGTGACCAACTACGAGCTGACCGCCCTGTCCAGGGACGGGCGTGAGACCGTCGTCTCCTACAACGCCACCACCTTCTACGACCGGGACGGCAAGCTCCAGGGCGTGTTCGCCGCGGCCCGCGACGTGACCGAGCGCAAGCGCTTCGAGCAGACCCTGCAGGAGAAGACCGTCGAGATGGAGAGGGCCAACCAGGCCAAGGACCGCTTCCTGGCCAGCATGTCCCACGAGCTGCGCACCCCCCTGAACGCCATCATCGGGTTCACCGGCACGCTCCTGATGAAACTGCCCGGCCCCCTGACGGACGACCAGAACAGGCAGCTCAAGACCATTCAGGCCAGCGCCAGGCACCTCCTCTCCCTCATCAACGACCTGCTCGACCTGGCCAAGATCGAGTCGGGCAAGGTCGAGATCCACCTCGAGCCCGTCTCCTGCCAGGGCGTGATCGAAGAGGTCGCCTCGGCCCTGCGCCCCCTGGCCGAGGCCAAGGGCCTCTCCTTCGAGGTCAAGGTCCCCCGCGACGAGGTCGCCGTCCAGACCGACCGCCGCGCCCTCAGCCAGATCCTGATCAACCTGACCAACAACGCCATCAAGTTCACCGAGAAGGGCCGGGTGCGCATCGAACTGGGCCGCCGCCGGGAGAACGGGCAGACCCTGACCGAATTCCGCGTGATCGACACCGGCATCGGCATCAAGGTGGAGGACCAGGCCAGGCTGTTCCATGCCTTCACCCAGCTCGACTCCGCGTCCAACCGCCGCTACGAGGGCACCGGACTGGGCCTGCACCTCAGCCAGAAACTCACCGACCTGATCGGCGGCCACATCACCCTCAAGAGCGAGCACGGGAAGGGGAGCGCGTTCACGCTGGCGATCCCAGAGAAGTGACGCGGAGACACGGAGAAGGGGAGACGCTGAGATTCACCGCGTCACCGTGTCCCCGCGTCTCAATGAGGCTTTCATGTCCCGCATCCTCGTCATCGAAGACAACCCGACCAGCCTCGACCTTATGATCTACCTCCTCAGGGCCTTCGGCCACACGTCTCTGACCGCCCGCGACGGAGAGGAGGGCCTGAAGGTCGCGCGCCGCGAGTCCCTCGACCTGATCGTGTGCGACGTGCACCTGCCCGGCGTGGACGGCTACGAGGTGGCCCAGCGACTCAAAGGCCATCCGGCCCTGCGCCAGGTCCCGCTCGTGGCCGTCACCGCCATGGCCATGGTCGGGGACCGCGAGCGGGTGCTGGCCGCCGGGTTCGACGGCTACATCCCCAAGCCCATCGTCCCGGAGACGTTCGTGGGGCAGGTGGAGGCCTTCCTCCAACCTCCTCAGCAGACGCCCCTCCCCTCTCCACAGACGCCGCCCCCCCCCTCTGCGGCGCCCACCGCCCGACGCCCGTCGCGCGGCGCCGTCCTGGTCGTGGACAACTCGCCCGTGAACCGCGAACTCATCCGCAGCGCCCTCGAACCCTCCGGCTACGAGGTGTTCCTCGCCGGGAGCGCGCAGGAGGGGCTGGCCCTGGCCCGGCGGTCCCCCCCCGACCTGTTCCTGTCCGACCTGCACATGCCCGACGAGGACGGGTTCGGCTTCCTCAGGGCCGTCAAGGCCGATCCCCGGCTGCGTCCGATCCCCTTCCTCTTTATCAGCTCTTCGGTCTTTATTGAAAAGGACCGGGAGGCCGGCCTGGCCCTGGGCGCGACCCGGTTCATCACGCGCCCGATTGAGCCGCAGGCCCTGTTAAAAGAGATCGAGGCGTGTCTGAAAGAGCGGACCTGATCTTCGCCCCTCCTCCTCCGCTCCTCTGCTTCTCCCTTCCCTTCCCCCCCGGCCTTTCCTGTTGACAACCTTTCCCAAATGGGTTATGTTTCTCAAAGAGTTATCTGAATTCTGGACGCCAACTATCCTGCGTATCCTGTATCCCTGTCCATCCCTTTCTGCGCGGAGCGAGCCTCATGCCCGAAGAGCACGCCGAATGGCAGACCCCGAACGAGATCCGCAAGGCCCTTGGCGATAAGAAGTGCCGGTCCCTCATCGAAGACATCGCGCACAACACCCGGAGTCGCCCGGAAATTCTGCAAAACATCATCGACCTGACGAAGTGCAACGTCTACTCCGCAGACGACTTTCTGAGGGACCTTCTGAAAAATCCGCCCAGAGACTGAGAGGGCAATTTTTTCCTCCACAATGGAATTTTACACCGGTTAAGCCGATATAGTAACTTAAAGGGCTATCTCCATCCTGCGCAGACGGTTTCATGCCTGGCTGAAAGGGGGAGGCGGCCCACATCTGGTGCCCTCTTCTCACTTAACTTCTATGGATAGAGTGGTTTGGCGGAGACGCCGGTAACGGAAACCGGGTCTGCGCCGGTCGAGACCGACGGCCTCCTCCTCGACAGCGGCATCGTTGGCCTGTCTTTTGCGCTGAGAGCCTGTGCTATGAGACATCTCCTCATCATCGCCCTCCTGCTCCCGTCCGCCCTGTTCGCGGACCTGCCGGAGACCCCGGTGGCCAAGGCAGACAAAAACACGGTCCAGCTCAAGATCGGGACCAACAGGGGCCTCAAGGCCGGGATGTGGCTGGACATCTTCCGGCAGGAGGAGCAGATCGTTCACCCCATCACCGGCGAGGTGCTGGGCAGCCCTAAAGTCAAGATCGCCGAGGTCCAGGTCACGAAGGTCCTCAGGACCTCCGCCGTGGGCAAGATCACCACGAGCTATGCCCCCATCCTGACCGGCGACCTCATCCGCGAGGCCGGGTCCGTCCCGATGCAGCCCGCCGAGACCGCGCCCCCGGCCTCCCACGCCGGGCAGAGGACAGCGTCCCTCCTGCCCGAAGAGGTCCAGAAGACCGCGGACCGCCTGACGTGGGAGCTGAATGATATCCGGGCGAACATCGCCGCCCTCTCCAGGACCCTCGCCCGCATCTCCGGGGTCGAGCGCGCCGTGACCCGGATGAGGGGCGACCTCGGCGCGATGCAGTCCACCGTCGCCTCCCTCAAGCAGGAGGTCGAATCCCTCAAGGAGAAGTCCTCCGCGCCCCAGGTCGTGAGCGTCAACCGGGACAACTTTGAAGAGTTCAAGGTCAAACACGCCAACCTCAACGTGGCCGTCCGGTCGGGTCCTGAGCCCCTCCTGATCCCCGTGGAGGCGTTTGCGCACATCCTCCTCCCCTACGTCAAGGAGGAGCAACAGGCCGCCATAGACTCCCTCGTGCGGCTCAAGGTCGAGGAGATGAAGACCGCCGGGAAACCCGCGGCCGAGGTCGGGCGCGCGGAGCCTCACCCGGCCCCGCGCCACGAGGAAGACCCCATGGCCGAACTCCAGAAACTCCTGGACGAGGGGAAGGCCAAACCCGTCTGGAAGGTCTACCTGGAGACCTACTGGCCCGCTGCCGCGGGCGCCGGCGTCTTTTTGGGCCTCGTGATCGTCGTCATGAAACTCCTGCGCCGCAAGAAACCCCCCTCCGACGACGAGGAGGGCATCCTCTCCCTCGACGAGGAGATGCCCGCGCCCGCGCCCGAGACCGCCGAGGAGGAGGAGGAACAACAGAGATGATTCGTATGCGCATTCTTACATCGCTCCTCCTCCTGTCCGGCCCCGCGTTCGCGCAAGAGCCCCACGCGCCCCCCGGGCCTGCGCCCGCCGCGTCTTCGCGCCCGGCCCAGCCGACCAAGGGCTACGTCCTGCGGGTCATGGGGAAGATCGTCTACCTGGACCTCGGCCTGCGCGACAACGTGCGCGTGGGGGACACCTTCGAGATCGTCCGGGATGAGGAGATCGTCCACCCCATCACCGGCGAGAACCTCGGCGGCAGGACCACCGTCGGCACCGTGCGGGTCACCCAGGTCTTTGAGAAGCTCTCGGTGGCCGAAGTCGTCTCCCTGCTCCCCGGCGCGACGCTGACGAAGCTCGACCGCATCCGCATGGGCAACGAGCCGATGGAGCCCCCTCCCCAGCCCCAGGCGGAGGCCGCCCCAAACCCGATGCCCACAGAGGCCCCCGAAGCCCCCGCAGGCGAACTCGCCCACAACCCCGACGGCGTCCTGCGCGGTCTCGACGTCGGGCTCGGCGGCGGCTACGAGACCAAGCAGAAGACCCGCACGATAGGCGCGGACCTCCTGATCCCCCTGACTAAGCGCTTCTCCCTGGGCGGGGACTACGGCGACAGCAAGGCGTCGCACGCCGACACCACCCTCAACCTGTCCACGACGGACTCGGAAAACGAGATGGGGGGCAGACTCCGCATCTACCTCGGCCGGTGGCTGAGGGGCGGAGAGGACATCAACCCCGACGGCGACGTGGGCTCGGTCGTCCTCGACCTGGGCGGCGGGACCCGCAGCCTGAAGACGGTCACGGCGCCGGCTCAACAGACGCCACCGGCTCAACAGACGCCGCCTGCCCAACAGACACCGCCTGCCCAACAGACGCCGCCGGCTCAACAGACGCCACCGGCTCAACAGACCCCGCCGGCTCAACAGACACCGCCGGCAGGCACCAGCGTCACCACGACGAAGGCGAGTGAGAACGTCCTGAGATTCGGCCTGATCCTCCCGATGGCGCGGAAGTGGACCCTCGGCCTGGGCTACAACTGGGAGAAGAACCTCAGCCGGGTCAGCGGCTGGCTCCGCTACTACACGAGCGCCATAGACCCCGACTGGGCCGGGGCCAACCCGGACGGCAAGACCGGCTCCCTCGTCATCACCCTCTTCGGCAGCTACGACACCAAGGGCGTGACCTCCAAGAAGTGGATGGGCGTCGACCTGAAGGTCCCGATGTCCGGCCTGCTCACCTTCGGCCTCACCTACGACACCAACCAGAAGCTCCGTCGCATCCGGGGCGGCCTCAACATCCACATCGAGAAAAAGCTCTGGTGAAAAAGGCAGACCACAGGACCACAAGACCACAAGACCACTGATCCACAGTGCTTTGGTCCTGTGGTCCTGTAGTCCTGTGGTCCTGTGGACTTGATCCAGCCGAAATCCGAGCTTGCTTCGGGTATCGGCTTTTTGTATTTTGGGGTCAGGAGGAGACAGCCCATGAAGACCTTCAGGGCGCGCGCCGTCGTGGCGCCCGACGGCAGGTTGACCTTGCAGACGCCGCTCCCGCCGGGTGAGGTGGAGGTGATCGTGACCCTCCCGGAGCAGACCGTCGGGGCCCCGCCCCGGGGCGCCCCGGAGCGGGACGCCGTGGCCCTCCTGGAGACGAACATCGACGACATGAACCCGGAGGTCTACGGCTACCTCATCGACCGCCTCCTCGCCTCCGGCGCGAAGGACGCCTATCTGACGCCCATCATCATGAAGAAGGGCCGCCCCGGCGTCACGGTCAGCGTCCTGGCCGACGAGGCCGACGCCGAGCGAATCGCCCACCTCCTGACGGCGGAGACGACCACCCTCGGCGTCCGCATCAGCCGGGCCGACCGCTACAAGCTGCGGCGCAGCGCCGCGACGGTGGAGACGGCCTTCGGGCCCGTCAGAATGAAGGTCGCCGAGCGGGACGGCCGCGGGCGGGCCGCCCCGGAATACGACGACTGCGCCCGCATCGCCCTCGAGCGAGGCGTGCCCATCCTCGACGTCTACGCCGCCGCGCAGCGGGCCTGGGAGGAACAGGGGTAGGGGCACGGCATGCCGTGCCCCTACCTCATCACTGCCTTTGAGGGAGGTCCCTGTGAACCGTCGGATTCGAGCCGGTCTTCTGCATCGGATGATCTGTCCGTTGCATCGGATGATCTGTCCGTTGCATCGGATAATCTATCCGTTGCTGTTCGCGCTGGGGATAGCTGCGCCTGCCTGGGGGGGGGAGCCGAACTGGCTGCAGTGGAAGGGGGAGGTGGCCTTCGGCGGAGGGCTCGACGAGTTCAGGAGCCTGAAGATCCTCCCGTCGAAGGACCCGAAACAGAAGCGGATCGTCTACGGCGACATCCGGGGCCGGCTCCACATCCTGCAATACCAGAAGAACGGCTTCCAGAAGGAGTGGACCAGCCCGGAGCTGAAGTCCGCGGTGATGGAGGTGTTCATCGAGGACATGGACGGCGACGGCCGGCCTGAGATCGTGGCCTACACGGAGCGCGGGAAGATCGTCTTCTACGACCCGGACGATTACCAGTTGATCTGGCAGAATCAGGAGACCGACTTCAGGTCGATCACCTGCCTGAGGATCGACAACATCGACGACGACCCGAACAGAGAGCTGGTCTTCTGCGCCGACAACCTCCTCTACATCTACGACGGCAAGGGGAGGTTCCAGAAGTGGGTCAGCCAGCAGGAATACCCGGCCACAGACCTGGCCATCGGAGACGTGGACGGGGACGGAGAGAAGGACATCATCCTCAACACCGGCTACGTCATCGACGGACGGTTCAAGACCGTGAAATGGCACTCCCCGGAGGCGTTCGGCGAGCGGATGGGACTGCTCGACGTGGACAACGACGGCATCCCGGAGATCATCGCGCAGGTGTCGGGGCGGTTTTTGAAGATCTTCTCCGTGGTGCAGCGGAGGGAGAAACTCTGAAGAATGCAGAACGATGAACGCGGAACGATGAACGAAAATCCTCAAAGGCTATTTGCTTTTCGTTCATCGTTCATCGATCATACTTCATCGTTTCCGATACAGCCTCTCAAACGTATATTTGGCCTTCCACCCTAAAAGCCGCTCCGCCTTCGCGGGCGAGTACTTCCCGTGCGGCGCCGGCGCGCAGATGAAGAACACCTCGTAGGGGTGCGGCATCTCCGGCGCCCGAAGCCCATACGCGAACGCCTCCCCCGTGTCCTCCCAAGACGTCACGAAGCAGTGCGCCCCGCTCCCGTCCGCCGCCTTCCCCCCGTCCCCGGGCCGGAAGTTGCAGTAGAGAAACGTGATCACCTCCAGCCCGGCCCGCTCCGCGAAGACCCGCGTCACCTGCCCGCCCAGGTACTTCGTGATCGCGTACAGGTCCGTGCCGGGGTGGAGCGGCACGTCGTCCGGCACGTCAAAGTCGTGCCAGTAGTCCGCCTCGTGGTTCAGGCCCGTGTGCAGCGGCCCGGTGTGGATGACCCGCCGGATACCGCACGCCACGGCCGCCTTCGCCACGTTGTAGGCCCCGACCAGGTTCACCCGGAACGCCTGGACCGGGTGCGGGCGCACCACCGTCACGTTGATCAGCGCGTCCATCCCCCGCGCCGCGTCCAGCACCTGCGCATAGTCCGTCACGTCCACCGTCCGGCACTCGTGGGGCGGCCCCAGGGCGGCGGGTAGCGGAGCGCCCGGCGACTGCGGCTTCCCCTCCCGCTCGATCTCCGCGATCGGCCGGAGGTCCGTCAGCCGGAGCGTGTAACGATCCTTCAGCGCCCTGGCCGCGGTCGCGCCCACCGGCCCCCCCGCGCCGAAGATGCAGACCTTGCCGCTCTGAACAGCAGGCATCAGGCCACCTCCTGTCGCTTGAAGTTCAGTGGCTCGCGGCTTGCCGCCGCCAGCCCGAACCGCCCGCCCGACGTGACGTGGAACAGCCACCAGCGGTAGCCGCGCTCCTTCGGCCCGATCAGCAGCGCCTGCCGCGCCGCGTGGACCGCGTCCGCCTCCGTCGTCCCCTCCTGGCTGCCCAGCTCCCCGAACCGGAGACAGACCACCCCCAGGCCCCCGTCCCGCGCAAACTCCCGCCCCACCAGCTCGCTCACGTAAGGGCCGAGCGACCCCGCCTCCGGCGCCGGCTGGGGCTGCCACGACTCGTCCACGACATAGTCCTCCGGGTAGGCCGCCATCAGCGTCATCCGGCTGATCAGGACCGCCCTTTCGACCCCCGCCCTCATCGCCTCCTGGAACAGGACGTAGGTCCCCCTCGACGCCACGTCCAGCGTCTCCTGCTCCGCAGCCGCGCCCGTCAGCGGCTCGGGATCGAACGGGGCCGCGTGGACCACCGCGTCCACCCCCGCCACGAGCGGGGCCACCGCAGCCGGGTCGCGCAGGTCCGCCTGTTTGTACTCGGCCCCCTCCGGCCCGCTCACGCCCGTCAGCCGCACCGAAAAGCCCCGGCCCAGCCCCCGCGCCAGGGCGGCCCCCAGCGGCCGGTCCGCGCCGGTGATGAGTAATCTCATATCAGTGATGCACCTCCCCTCCGACAAAGACACGTTCGGTGAACAAATCCTTAAGGCTGTTGATTTGCGAATGAAGATAATACGCCATAGCCAATCCCGTCAAGGAAAAAGGAAAATCTGAGGAAAGTTTCATCCAAACAGCGCCTTCAGAGCATTCAGGACTCGCTCCCTGGTCTTGCGATCTCGCGCCCGGACCACGTCCACGATCCCCGAGATCGCCGCGTCGTCCTCCCGGTAGAACAGGTCTGCCAGCCTTACCCCCAGGCCGTCTGCGATCTTCTCCAGCGTCTCAATCGTGCAGTTGATCTCCCCCCGCTCGATCTGTCCGAGATATTTTCCGCTACTCAGCCCGATCCGCTCCGAGAGTTCGTCCAGGGTGTAGCCGCCCGCCTTCCGCAACTCCCGTATCCTGCTCCCGATTCTCTGCAAAGCCTCTGAAGGCATGGCCATCTCTCCTCCAGGATCAAAATACTACCCTGTTTGGAGAGAAAACAGCCCTTTATAACAATCTTTTTGTTGACAAGGATAGTTTTATTGCATATATTGGGTTTTCAAAAGGCAGTAAACTACCCGGAGGGATCGGACTGTGATCGGGGAAGGCCGATGGGAAACTGCTTACATCATCGTCGGGGATAACGGTAAAAGCCGCATCTGGACAGGTGCGGCTTTTTGCGTTTTCCCTATGGTTTTTCACCTACATAAGGAAGGAGCTTTCCATGCTTAAGAAACTCGTCTCAGTGGTTACGGTGTTTGCGCTCCTTATGACAACCGGATGCGCCACTGTGATCAGAGGTACGCAGCAGGTGATCACCGTAAACAGTGATCCTCCTGGTGCAAAAGTTGCCGTCCGAGATTCTAAAGGTCGGACCTACGAGACCAGTACGCCTGGAAGCGTCAAACTGCCTCGTAAGGACGAAGGCATCACAGTGATCATCTCAAAAGAGGGGTATCAATCTGCTTCGGTTGGATTAACCAGGACGACCGCTCCTGGGTGGACCATCTTCGGCAACATACTCCTTGCAGGAGGCATCATCGGATTACTTGTGGACTTTGCAACTGGCGCAGCACGTCAGCTTCAGCCAACGGCGGTCAGCACATCTCTAACAAAGATGGGAGCAAAGTTAGACCAATATCCAGATCTCTTCCTGGAGGTCAGCCTCAAGCCTGATACTCCTCAAAGTCATCAGTCACCCAAGGAATAAGGTCATTCCCATCGGTGAACCGATCGATTCCGGGCTATTGGTAGAAACTTTTGAGGCATGCAAACAGAAACACCCTCTTCCGCAAAAGAAGGGGGTGTTTTGCTTCCCGTTTTGCCGTTTTCTCACGCAGCCCGCTCACCCAGTTCTTCGCACAACTGACCGATCTCCTTCTCGGACATCTTGCCCAGCGGGCTCTTCTTAACCTCTTTCTGCATTTTCTTCCACCACTCCGGCAACTCAGGCAGGTCCTCTTTCCTGATCTTTTTGAACTTGCCCCGCTTCATTGCAGTAACCCCTCTCGCTTTCTGTAACGTCTACTATCTTCTTCACTTCCGCAAGGACAAACCCTGCATCCTAGTGGGCCTGGCGAGCATCTTCTTCTCCGTATTCTCGTTCAAAGTAGAAGGCCGGCGCCCGCGCTTGACTGAGCCACAGGGAAATCTCCTCGATCTTTTCCAGGACTTCGGCCTCAACCCCTTCTCGTTTCTTTTGGACCTGTTCGGAAAAAAGGGGCGCGACGTCGTGCACCCTGGAATACTCAACCCCCAGCATCTTCAATGCGCCCTTCAGGCACAGTTCCACCACCTCCTGCGCCCTCCGCACCGTAAGGTTGAAATCTCCTTCGTTCAAAGCGCCCTCCACCTCGCGCCGGAGAATACGTTCGCTTTCTCGAAGGAGTTTCTCCCCCTCTTCTCGCAAGTTTCCGCTACTCATAAAGCCACAAACTCGCCCGGCGTCAGATCAGGTTTCAAATCCCAATACCGATCCCCATTTTTTTGAACCCTCCTTGCCCCCAGTTCCCGGAGCCGGGTTTCTACATAAATCCAACTTGAAATTTTTAGATTAGAAAGCCATCTTCTCCTGAGACGAGATAAGGGGTTGATTTCCTTCAATCTTTCAGG
>Ga0137796_10000089_pt1 | contig 55212 bp, 64 predicted proteins | sample OV2TP3_FD_97704 | JGI IMG/M metagenome (GOLD analysis project Ga0137796, IMG submission 97704) | reverse complement strand
TCGACGTTGGGCTATCTGAGTCCCATGGAGTTCGAAATGAACGCCGGATTAGCGTAAGCTGGTGTCAACCAAACCGGCAGCAGCCCAGTAGCGGTCACGTATCTGAAACTCTTTGGTGATTTCTGAAAACAAGTCGTATCCCAGTACATCGGTGAAGAACCTCGTCAGATACATCACAGTGTCAGCTTCGTTGATGTTTTTCTGCCGACCGTCGTAGAAGACCTGAGCGTACTGTTGCAGGGACTTTCTTATGGCCTTGTCCATCGTGCCCTCCCCGATTGAGGCTTCGTGTATTCTATGCAGCCGAGAGCGGCGCAAGCTCCTCTTCACGCATCGGAGGTATGTTGAGCCTCTTCAGAACTTGGTTTAGCCGCTCGATCGTGACTAGTTCCGGCGTCGTCAGCTCGATCCCGATGGGATGGTCGTGTGGCCCATAATCAATAACCATTCCGTGCTCGACTTCCTCCGAGCGGACGCTGCGCTCGTCTGTGCCCCTGGGCAAGTAGAGATAGGCGGCGAACGGCTTGCCGTTTCGAAATGTCACTTCAAGGTATCTATCTTTCATTTCATACCCTTGTTACCGGATACGCCGTCACGACCACCAAGAGCCGCCGGTCAAAGTCCGGCTCAACGATGACTTTCCAAGGTCGCCGCCGATGTTTAGTCTTGATGACCCACCTGCCTTCTACCATGGCCGGAAGAAAGACGGAAGCATGCTCAAGCATATACCGAAGGTCCACCTCTGTAAAATCCCGGTCGGCCATCCGCTTTTCCAGATGGGGACCGATCTCTAACTCCCACTCCCACCATTGAGGCCATTCTGCTGCCATGCATAGTGAGACACATCGTCATGGCAATTCGTTTAATCATTTTATTTTCTTTGCCCCCTCACCCTCCCCTCTCCCTCATAAGGGCGAGGGTTCATAGAATGTTCGGGTGGCGCCGAGCGGGCGCCCGGGCGGAGCGGAAGGCGACTACAGCCGAGTCTGCGGGGCTGCGACGGCGTTTCGACCCGTTGCAATCGAGCGGGTGACACCGCATGGGCGCCCAGATGCAGCACGGGGCGTACAGCCGGGTCAGCGGGGCCTCGACGGCGAAACGCCCAGCTGCGATGGGCTATGCGGGGGCAGGACCCGCTCAAAGAGCAACGGGTTCCCCGTCGCACGTCTGGGCTGCTCGGTGACAGGACCCGCACCTTTTAGTTTCGCCCTCACGCCTCCGCCTTTTTCGCCGTTCCGCGCGCGACTCTGGCCTGATAGCAGGCGGGACAGAGGTGATAGCCCTGCTCCTTGGACGTGTAGAAGACGTCCAGGTCGCGCGCGCCGCAGTCGGCGCACGCGACCGGCGCCTTCGGACGACCGTCCTTCAACAATGAGACTCTGCAGGTCATGGCAAGATGGGCGGGATGAATCCCGCCCCTATTTCACCGCCTCCAGCGCCTTAGTCAGCGTCTGCACCACCTTGACCCGCGCGTAGAACTTGTCGTTGGCCTCCACGACCGTCCAGGGCGCCCAGGCGGTGCTCGTCTTTTCGATCATGTCCTCCACCGCCACCTGGTACAGATTCCACCTGGCCCGATTGCGCCAGTCCTCATCCGTCAATTTGTAGGCTCGGAAGGGGTCGAGCTCCCGTCCCTTGAACCGCCGCAACTGCTCGTCCTGATCGATGTGGAGCCAGAACTTGACGACCACCGACCCGAAGTTGGTCACCTGCCATTCAAACTCATTGATTTCGCGAAAGGCCCGCTTCCATTCCTGCTCGGTGCAGAACCCCTCCACCCGCTCCACCATCACGCGCCCGTAGTGCGACCGGTCAAAGATGGCGATCTGCCCCAACTGCGGCAGGGCCTTCCAGAACCGCCACAAATAGTGGTGCCGACCTTCTTCCCCGCTGGGCGCCGCAAAGGTGTTCACATTAAAGCCGCGGGGATCAAGGATTTCGGTGACGCGCTTGATGGCGCCGCCCTTGCCGGCCGCATCCCAGCCCTCGAAGACCGCTACCGCCATCCGCCTCTCGTTAAAAAGCCGCATGGATTCCGTGCGGAGACGGACCTGCCACTTCTTGATTTCGTTCCAGTACCGTTTTTCAGGCAACTTTTTGCTGAGATCCGCCTTTTCGAGCATTGCGCTTCTCCTTTCCCGCCGGTTTCGCCGCCTGCGCGGCCTGCGCCGCTTTCTTGGCTTCACGCGCCATCTTGCTCCGCCCGATCTCCACGCCGCGCCGCTGACGCCAGACAAGGGCCTCTTCCATGGCCTTCACCAGGGTCTCAAAGACTTTGATTTCGGCAAAGCGTTTGTCCGTCGCTTCGACGATGGTCCAGGACCTGCGGGGCGCATCCGTCTTCGCGATCATTTCCTCGATCGCCCGCACGTACTTGTCGTAGTCCTTGTGGTGCTTCCAATCCCATTTGGTGACCCGCCAGCTCTCGAACTTGTCCTTCGCCAGCTTCTTGAGGCGGCGGCGCTGTTCTTTCTTGGAGATGTGGAGGAAAAACTTGACGATCACCGCGCCGTCTTCGGCCAATTGCCGTTCGAACTGGCTGATCTCCTCGAACGCCCGGCGCCAGACCTTCTTGGGAACCATCTTGGCCACCCGCTCGATCATCACGCGGCCGTACCAGGACCGGTCGAACAGCGCCATCTCCGCGTCCTGCGGCAGACGCACCCAGTACCGCCAGAGGAACGGCTTGGCCTCCTCCTCCGTCGTCGGCGGACGGGCGGGATGGACCTTGAATCCCCGGGGGTCGATCCGCTCGAGCAAACGCGAAATGATCCCGCCCTTGCCGGCCGCGTCCCACCCCTCGAAGACGATGATGGTGGGAATCTCCGCGTCCTTACACTTGTACTGCAACTGACGGAGTTTTTCGCGCAGCGGCGGGGCCTTTTTCTTGTACTGCTCTTTCGTCAATGACAGGGTCAGGTCAACGGTTTCAAGCATACAGCCTCCTTTGGAAAAGTCCCTCCCGCCGCTTCATCCACCAGCCAGACCAGACGATCCGGTCCCGGCCGGACGTGCTTGGCCGGGCACTGATCGGGCGAAGCGGTCCCCTGTAACACTTCCCTGAGCGATTGCGCCTTGTCCGCGCCCGTCGCGATGACCACCACCATCCTGGCGGCATTGAGCACCGGAATCGTGACCGTGAGGCGGCGCGCCGGCGGCTTCGGCGCATTCGTCACCGGCGCCACCAGCCGTTTCCGTTCCGCCAGCACGGGACTGCCCGGAAACAACGATGCCGTGTGCCCGTCCGGCCCCATGCCGAGAAAGATCAGATCGAACTGTGGCACGGGTTCTCCCTCGAATGCAACGAGCATCTCACGCTCATACTCCGCGGCCGCGGCATTCAGATCGGGCATCTCCGCCCTCATCCGATAAATGTTTTTATCGGAAATGTCCAGCGGACAGAACAGCGCCTCATTGGCCGTCCGGTAGTTGCTGTCCGGATGATCGGGCGGCACCACGCGCTCGTCCCCGAAAAAAAACATGACCTGCTCCCATGCGACCCGATGCCGGTACTCCGCCGATGCCAGCAACTTGTAGAGGGCCCTGGGCGTCGTGCCGCCGGCCAGCGCCACACGGAAGGGCCTCCGGCTCCCGCGCGGCTGAGACGCCAGGGTGACGAAGACCTCCGCCGCCGCGCGGGCCACCGCGTCCTTGTCCTTGAACACCTGCACTGTGTGGTCCGCCACTTTCATCTCTGTCTTCAGACGAGCAGGAGCCCTGCCGCCCGCACGTGACACCAGGACTGCGACCGAAACAGGGAATCAAATCCGCGAGGCCCCCCCAGCGGGCACCGGGCTCGGATTTCTTTGAGGACGGGATAGCCTTCACCGTGCTTGTCGCGCGTGGGCGTGGCCGCCGCGATCACCTCCACTAGCCAGTCCGCCTTCTCCGGGGACATTCGCAGATCCACATCCTCCACGCGATTGGGCAGGATGAGCCGGCAATGATTCTTCCCCGACGGCTCGATCACAGGCGTGCCCCCGATCCAGACACAGCGCCGCTCCGCCGTCGGATCATCCCCGGTTGATGCTTCCGCAAGGACACTCTTTGCCCAACCGCGCGGCACCTTCGGCTTCGGGACGGGATGCGCGAACCAGTTCCGCACGCCGGCCGTGAGCCCCTCCCCTTCCATGTAGTGGTACAAGGCCTTCCGCAGCCCCTCGCCGAGCCAGTTTGGCGCCCCTCCCAGCGGGTCGTCATGACTCAGATCGTTCTCCGCGAACCCGCCGAACGCGGGGCCGGTGATTCGAATGCCGTGCGCAGCCGGATCCAGCCCGATCGGGCTGTGGGCCGTCGCCACGAACCGGTGCCAGAACGCCGACTGGATCAGGTCATGCGCGAACAGTTGCCGCACGCGCTCCAGGCTGTCCACCGCCTCGGCGACCGTTTCGCCCGGCAACCCGTACATGAGATAGGCATGCACCAGGATGCCGGCCTCACGGAAAGCCGCCGCGACGCGCGCGGCCTGACCCACGGTGATGCCCTTCTTCATGGCCTCCAGGAGCCGGTCGGAGGCCGCCTCCAGTCCGGCGCTGACGGCGATGCACCCGGAGGCGGCCAGGAGGCGGCAGAGGTCCGGCGTGAAGGCCGATTCGAAGCGAATGTTCCCCCACCACGAGATCGTCACCCCGCGCTCCAGCAACGTCAGCGCCAGTTCCTTGAGGCCGGCCGGCGGCGCCGCCTCGTCCACAAAATGGAACCCGCGTCGCCCCGTCTCGACGATCAGAGCCTCGACGCGATCCGCCAGGACTTCACCCTGCGCCGCCTCATACCGGCCGATGTAGTCCAATCCCACGTCACAAAAGGTGCATTGCTTCCAGTAACAGCCGTGCGCGACGGTCAGCTTGTTCCAATGGCCGTCGGACCAGAGCCGGTGCATGGGATTCAGCGTGTCCAGGACGGACAAATACCGATCGAGCGGCAGGCCCGCATACGTCGGCGTGCCGCTGTCCGACATTCCGAATTCGGGGTCGCGGGCGCCGTCCCGCCAAACGACCTTCCCCTCGGACCGCAGAAACGTCCGCCGCAGCTCGGCTTCGTCGCGCTTCCCCGAAAGATGCTCCAGGAGGCACAACAGCGGGCGCTCGCCGTCGTCCAACGTCACATAGTCCACATAGTCGAACACGCGCGGATCGCCCAGCCGCCGGAGTTCCGTATTGGCGTACCCCCCGCCGAGCGCGACCCGCACGGAGGGACGCCGCGCCTTGAGCGCCTGGGCGATCCGGAATGCGCCGTACAGGTTGCCGGGGAACGGCACGGTCAGGCCGACGAGGAACGGATCGGCCGTGTCCACGGACCGCCACAGGGCCTCCAGCATCAATTCATCCGTCAAGCCGGGCGGCTCGGCGAGGGCGCGCGCCATCACATCGAAGGACGTGGCCGACATGCCCACATGCTCGGCATAGCGATTGATGGCGAAGTGCGGCGCCACGGTCTCGTGGACCAGATCGGTCAAATCTTCCAGATAGAGCGTGGCCAAATGGCGGGCCCGATCCATCGTGCCGAGCGCGCCGAGGGCCCGCGTCCGGTCGGCGGCAGCCGCCAATCTCGGCCCCCGCGGAAGGAACCCGCCCTGGCAGATACGCGGCGCCAGCGACGGGTCCCGCCCCTGAAGAAATCCGATCACGGCGTCGATCGAGTCGAGGTATGCTCGCTGCAATGCCAGCATCTGCCGCGCTTCACCGGGGAGACCTCCCGGCGTCCGACGGAGCCGGTCGAACACACGCGCAAGCCCGTTCCGGCAGAAGAGCGCAAGGACCATCTCGATCCCGACGTCGGCCTGGGAAACCTCATAGCCGCGCGGCTTCAAGAAACCCGACAGGTACGCGGTCGAGGGATAGGGCGTGTTGAGCTGGGTCAGCGGAGGAATGAGCAGAAGGACGCGAGGGGAAATCATGACGCGGCCTTTTCTTCTGAAAGACCGACAGCGGCGATCAACCTTTCCTGCTCCCTGGGCGTAAGCTCCCGCCACTTTCCGACCGGGAGATCCCCCAGCCGGATATGCATGATGCGGACCCGCACCAGACGCACCACATGATAGCCGAGAGCCGAGCACATGCGGCGGATCTGCCGGTTGCGTCCCTCCGTCAGCATGATCCTGAACGTGACGGCATCCACCCGGGCGGTCCGGCAGGGCCTGGTCTTCTCGCCCTGCACGGGCACGCCTTGTTCCAGACAACGCAAAAAGGTCGGCGCATAGGGCCGCTCCACCGTGACTGCATATTCCCGTTCATGCCCGAACTCCGCCCGAAGGATGAGGTTCACGATGTCCCCATCATTGGTCAACAGGATCAGGCCGGACGAGTCCTTGTCCAGGCGTCCGATGGGGAAGATGCGCTCGGGATAGCCCACCGCCTGGAGGATGTTGCCCTGCACACGCCGCTCCGTCGTGCAGGTCACCCCGACCGGCTTGTGGTAGGCCAGATACACGGCACGGGGCCGACTCTTCACCACACGCCCATCCACGGCCACCACGTCACCGTCCGTGACCTGGTCGCCCAGCACGGCCGCGCGCCCGTTGATCCGGACACGGCCGGCCTCGATCATCTTGTCCGCGGCACGGCGCGAACAGAAGCCCTGCTCCGTGAAGTACTTGTTGATGCGAACCGTGCTCACGCCTGGCCCTCCGGCATGGCAGCCTTGTCGTTCAACGACGCGCGGCCCGCGCCGCGAAGCATCTACAGACGAGCCCATAAGGTACGCAGTGTATGCCGAACAGGGGGAGATTTCAAACAGGCCGGGCTCAGGTAAAGAGCAGGTCGCTGAACTCGGACATGAAGCCGTAATAGAGGGGCGCGAAATGCTTGAGGCTCTCGGGGCTCGTTTCCTTCAGCTTATGAAAAAATGACACCTGCTGGCGGGGGTCCACCTGTTCGAGCAGCTTCGACAGGTTGGCCATCGAATAGCTGCCGGCCGGAACGCTGAGCACGTAATGCACCAATCGCTCGACGAACTGCTCGGCCACGTACGGGCTCGCGAGCAACCCCTCGGGGATTTTGCCCGTCGCCAGCATCTCATGAAACGGCACGGCCTGCGCCGCGAAGGGCATCACCGAGGCCGGGGAATCCGCCACCGCCACCTCCACATGACCGGGAGAGCGCACTTGCCCGCTCACTCTACAAAAGGGTCGGCCTAGAGTCAAGAACTGTGGTATTTCGTTCGTCGCATTGTGTAGAATGCCGTGGCTTTTGCCGTTTCATTCACCATGGAGGCCATACATGACATTCCGCGTTCGCATCGCGCTGTGCAGGATCGTCGCCTTGCTCTGCATCAGCCTCTTCTTCATGACGGAGGCTTCGGCCGCGGGGGCGCCGGCCTACGCCGATAATGTGGTGCTCATCATGGTGGACGGGCTGCGGCCCGACGCGCTGAAGCAGGCCAAGATGCCGGCCTTGGAGGGCCTCATCAAGCGAGGATCCTACACGCTGAAGGCGCAGACCGTGACTCCCAGCTTGACCCTGCCGGCGTTCACATCCATGCTGACGGGCCTGCCGGTCGAAGCCCATGGCGTGGACTGGAACGACTACGAGCCCCAGCGCGGCTACCTGAAAGCGCCGACTCTCTTCGAGATCGCCACCTTCAACGGCAGCAAGTGGGGCGCCGCTTTCATCCAGAAGGAGAAACTCCTGCACGCGACGAAACAGGATCGGCGCCTGGCCCTCCACGTCTGCAGCGTGAGCGAGCCGGGCTGCACCGCCAAAAAGATCGCCGCCGACGTCATCAACGCCTATAAAACCACCACCGATTCCACCAAGCCCGCCCTGTTTCTCATCCATTTCGCCGAGGCCGATACCGCAGGCCATGCCGACGGATGGATGAGCAAGCCGTATCTCAAGGCGGTGGAGGACATTGACCGGGCGATCGGGGCGCTCATCAAAGGGTTCAAGGAGCTGGGGCTCTACGAGCGGACCACCTTCATCGTCTCGTCCGACCACGGGGGCCATGGGACCACCCATGGGACCCCCGCCCCGGAAGACATGACGATTCCGTGGATTGCGGCGGGACCGGGCATCAAGGCAGGGTACGAAATCAAGCAGCCGGTGTCGCTGATGGACACGCCGGCGACCGTCATGCACGCGTTCGGGATATCCGATTACTACGTGGAGTGGAAGAGCCGATCAGTCGAGGAGATGTTCGAAGTCGGAAAGGCGGCGGTGGGAACCGGCCGTCCTAATCAATAATATACTTCAGCGGGTCAACGGCGGCCCCGCCGACTTCGATTTCATAATGAAGGTGCGGGCCGGTCGAAAGGCCCGTATTGCCGACCCAGCCGAGCAGGTCTCCCCGCTTGACGTTCTGGCCCGTCTTCACCTTGAGCTTGTCCATGTGCCCGTAAATCGTGCGCATGCCGTACCCGTGCAAGATGCTGACGGTGTTGCCCAGGCCCGCTTCGGTCCCTGCAAAAGTGACGGTCCCTGCGGCGGGCGCGATCACCGGCGTGCGCAGCGGCGCCGTGATATCCACCCCGCCGTGCATGGTGTCCCTGCCCGTGAACGGCGACACCCGCCGCCCGAACCCCGAAGAGACCCAGCCCCGCACCGGCCAGATCGACGGCGTTGACGCCCATTGCGCCTTCCGCTCGCCGACAATGCCTTTCAGCTCGCGCAGATATTGTTCCTGGATAACGGCCTCATCCTTCAACCACGTCAGTTTCTGCTGCAATTGCGCGGCGACGCTGACGAGCGTTTCGCGCTCACCTCCCAGCCCGCCCGGCTGCATGACTGCGCTGGACTCTTCCTTCCCGCCCAGGCCCAAGGGCGACGGCGGCACCTTCGGGGGATCCAGCCCAAGCATCATCCGGATCCGGATGTTCACTTCCCGCATGGTCGACAATTGCTTCCTGAGGTCTTCCAACGACGACGACAGCACGCTGGCCTGCTGGCGGTGTTGGACCGCTTCCGACCGGAGGGCCTCCAACTCCCAGATCTCCCCGCTTCGGGTCACGTACTGGACCAGGAACAGCGCTTCGACGATGGCCGCCAGCAAGCCGGCGACCAGGAGAACCTTGACGGTCCGCCGCCTGATGCTGAACCGGCGGGGACGCGAGGTCGCGCCCGGAAAGACGACGATATGGAATTCGTGATCAGATTGACTCATACACCCCGGCCATGAAAGCAGGGCGAATGAGTACCATACCCCCTCCGGAAATGTCAATATGCCCTAGGGATTTTTCGACCAAAGCCGTCATTATCGTGAGAGAATCACCCATGTTGGCAGGGGCAATATCTTCAGGGCGTGGACTCGGACACCCACCGGAGGTAGTCGGTGGACCCTACGACGACAGGCAGGGCGATGATCTCCGGCACGCTGTAGCTGTGGAGGTGCTTGACGGCCGCCGCCAGTTGCTCGAACCGGGATCGGCGCGATTTGACCACCAGGAGCACCTCATCCTCCTGGGAAAGCTTCCCCTCCCATACAAAGAGCGACCTTATCTGGGGCACGACATTGACACAGGCGGCCAGCCGATCCTCAACCAGTCGTCGGGCAATCCGGTCGGCCTCTTCCCGGGAGGCCGACGTAATCAGCACGACAATGGCATCGCCGCCTTCAGAAACGGGGTCGGAGTCGCTTTTCCCGGTCACCATTCATTTGCCCTCCATTGGTTGACAGCAGGAAGAACGCCGCCTTACTATCACCTCCACAGGGAGGATTCGCATCATGGGTTTCACCATCACGGTCCAGGAGTTGAAGCAGAAGCTTGATCAGGGTGAGCCGGTCGTCCTCATCGACGTGCGGGAGCCCTGGGAATATAACATCGCCAAAATCGCGGGCGCTCAACTCATTCCGCTGGGCACACTGGCAACCGAGTACAAAAAACTCGATCCCAACGGCGAGATCGTCATCCACTGCAAAATGGGGATGCGGAGCATGGACGCCACCCAGTTCCTCCTCCAGCAAGGGTTCAGAAACGTCAAAAACCTCACGGGGGGCATCGTCGCCTGGTCCCAGCAAGTCGACCCGTCGGTCCCCCTCTACTGAGGGGGGCTCAGGACGTGCGCCCCAGTTGCCGGTAGTAGTCCACGGTCCGCGCCAGGCCGTCTTTCAGCGAGGCCTTCGGGTCCCAGTCCAGTTCCCGGTGGAGCCGGGATGAGTCGAGCGCGATCCTCAACTGCTCCCCTTTTTTCGCCGGCCCGTGGACCTCGCGGACGGACGGGTTGATGAGCCCGGCCAGAATGCCGAACAGTTCGTTGATGGTCGTTTCCTGCCCCGTTCCCACGTTATAGATCCCGTGGGCCTCCTTGCTCAGGGCGGCGATGTTCGCCTCGACCACGTCGTCCACATAGACAAAGTCGCGGGTCTGCCGGCCGTTCCCGTTGATGATCGGCTGTTCGCCCTGCAGCATTTTCTGCGTGAAGATGGCCACCACGCCCGCCTCCCCGTAGGGGTCCTGGCGCGGGCCGTATACGTTAGCATACCTGAGGCTCACATACTCCAGTCCGTCGGCGTCGCGGAAATAGCGCAGGTACTCGTCCCCCACCGCCTTGCTGATGCCATAGGGCGACCCCGGCCGCGTGGGGTGGGACTCCGAAACCGGAAGCTTTTCCGGCTCTCCGTACACCGCTCCCCCGGAGGACGCGAAGATGAACTTGCGGACTCCATACTTGATGGCGTTCCGCAGGACGTTGAGCGTGCCCAGGATGTTCGTCTCGGCATCGAACATCGGATCCTGCACGGAGCGCCGCACGTCCATCTGGGCCGCGTGGTGGCACACAACAGCGGGCCGCTCGCGGCGAAAGACCCGCTCCAGCCACCAGCTGCCGATGTCTGTGCGATAGAACGTGGCCGCGCGGTTGACGTTCCGCCGCTTGCCTGTCGACAGGTTGTCGGCGACCACGACCTCGTACCCTTCCTGGACGAGCCGGTCCACGATGTGCGAGCCGATAAACCCCGCTCCTCCCGTCACCAGAATCTTCATGAGGGACGCAGCCTGATCAAGTACTCGACGTTCCCCTTCTGCCCGGCGATCGGCGACGGGATCTCCCCGCACCACTCCCAGCGCTGAGCCACGACGGCGCCGCGGACCTTCGCGACGGTCTCCCGCCGGAGACGCTCGTCCCGGACGATGCCGCCCCGCCCTACCTTTCCCTTGCCGATCTCGAACTGCGGCTTGAGCAGCGCCACCACCTGCCCGCCCGGAGCCAGGCACGCCCGGACGGCCGGAAGAATCATCGTGAGGGAAATGAACGCCACGTCGATGACGGCCAACTCCACCGGCTCAGGAACATGCGACCGATCCAAGTACCGCGCGTTGCATCGCTCGATCACCACGACGCGGGGATCCTGCCGGAGGCGCCAGGCCAGTTGGCCGTAGCCGACATCCACGGCATAGACACGCGCCGCGCCGTGCTGCAGGAGGCAGTCCGTAAAGCCTCCCGTCGAGGCTCCGATGTCCAATGCCACCATGCCGGCCGGATCAATGCCGAAGGCCTCCAACGCCGCCTGCATCTTGAGGCCGCCACGACCCACATAGGGGTGCCCGGGTCCGGCCACCTCGATCGGAATCTCGCGTGGAATGGCTTGGGCTGCTCGGCGGGCGACTCGCCCGGCGACGCTGACGACGCCGGCCAGGATGAGCGCCTGGGCCCGTTCCCGGCTCTCCGCAAGCCCGCGTCGAACCATCGCCAGGTCCAACCGCTCCGTCGCCTTCGCACCCGCCCGCCCCGGCTCCGCCAAGACGGAGCCTTTGCCCGAGTCAATCTTCGACGTCGCCGTTGTCCTGGCCGGCCTCACTCTTCTCCTCTAATTCGAACGGACGCGTCCGCTTCCGGCCGTCCTTGTCCTTGACGAGAATCTCCACCCTGCGCTCGGCGTCATCGAGCATCTTGAGACACACTTTGGAGAGCTTGATCCCTTCTTCGAAAATCCGCATGGAGTCTTCCAGCGGTAACTCGCCCCGCTCCAGTTCGGCCACGATCGCTTCCAACCTGGCCAACGCTTCTTCAAATTTGACCGTCGCCACTCCGTTCAGCCTCCGTGTCCCGCATTATACGCCGCCCGTCCCGTGAATCAATCCGGTAACAGTTTCTCGCCGGCTCGTCTGATCTCGCACAATAGTTCGCCCGAAGCCAGCCGGATGTGCACCGTTTCGCCGGGAACCGTGTCCGCCGCGGCGAGTAATACCGTCAGGCCGGGCCACCGGCGGGTGATGCTGTACCCCCGCGCCAGGATCGCCAGCGGGCTCAGCGCATGGACAGAGCCGACCGCCTCCTGGAGAGATCGGCGCCACAGTTCGAGCGCCACCTGTATCCGCTGATGGAGCCTCAGTCGAAGCTGGGGCAGCATCGTCAAGCCGCGCCGGATCCGCTGGACCGGGCTGTGTAGCAGGGCCTCCTGCTTGAGCGCCTCGACCGCCGCCCGCACCGCGCCGAGACGGTTCGCCTGGGCCAGGCGCAGGCGCATCTCGAGATCGTCGCGGCGCTGCATGGCCCGCGCCACCAGCGCGGTCGGATCGAGGAGGCCGCGCCGCTCGGCTCCGACGCGCGCGCGACGGTCCCGCAGATCGGTACGCATCGCCTGCAGGGTCCGCTCCCCCAGGCCCTTGACGCGGTTGAGCAGGTCTTGCCGGTTGCGTACCACCAGTTCGGCGGCCGCCGACGGCGTAGGCGCCCGCACATCGGCCACGAAGTCGGCGATCGTGTAGTCGATCTCGTGCCCGACGGCCGAGACGACGGGGATGCGCGAGGCCGCAATGGCCCGGGCGACGATCTCTTCATTGAAGGGCCAGAGATCCTCGAGCGATCCGCCCCCGCGCCCGACGATCAGGACATCGAAGCCGCCGGACTCGTTGAGCTCCTCGATCGCGCGGGCAATCTCGCCGGCCGCGCTGTCGCCCTGGACCGCCACCGGGTTCACCACGATCTCGATCCCGGGAAACCGCTTGCGGGCGACTTGCAGGATATCCCTGATCGCCGCGCCGGTCGGCGAAGTCACCACCCCGAGCCGGCGCGAAAGGAACGGCAGAGGCCGCTTCCTCGCCTGATCAAAGAGGCCTTCGGCCGCCAGCCGCTCCTTGAGCTGCTCAAAGGCAAGCTGCAGCGCCCCCACGCCTTTCGGCTCGGCGTACTCGACGATCACCTGATAGTCGCCTCTGGGTTCGTACACGGTGATGCGCCCACGGCACACCAGATGCATGCCGTCCTGGAGCGCAAACCGCAGGGCTCGGCCGGCGGACCGGAACAGGACCGCCCGGATCTGGCTGTTGGCGTCCTTGAGCGTGAAGTAGGCATGGCCGGAGGTGGGAAAGCGGAGGTTGGAGACTTCCCCCTCTACCCAGATGTCGGGAAACGCGGACTCGATGTGCAGGCGCAGGAGAGCGGTAAGGGCCGAAACGGTGTAGAGCGCTCGCGGAGGCGGTCCGCCGGGCATCCGGTCAATCCTGAATACGGAGTCGTTCGATGGAAAGGGCCTTTCCCACGGCGGTGTCCACTTCGAACAGCACCGCCGAAAACACGCAGGGCCCGGGGGCCACTTCGAAGCGGCGCGGCATCTGGGTCAGAAACTTTTCGATGGCGATTTCCTTTTTGATGCCGATCACGGACTCGCTCGGGCCGACCATGCCGACTTCGGTGAGATAGGCCGTTCCCTTGGGCAGAATGCGCTCATCGGCCGTCTGGATATGCGTGTGCGTCCCGAACACGCCGCTGACGTCCCCGTCCAGGTACCAGCCCATCGCGACCTTTTCGGAGGTTGCCTCCGCATGCATGTCCACGATCACGGTCCGCGCTTCCCGCCGGAGCGCCTCGACCTCGTGCCGCCCCACCCGGAACGGGCAATCCAGCGTCGGCATGGCCACGCGGCCCATCAACTGCAGAACCCCGACCTTCTCGCCCGACGCGGCCGTCGCAACCACGCTGCCGCTTCCGGGAACACCCTGGGGATAGTTGGCCGGCCGCAGCAGCCGGGGTTCGTTCCTGATGTAGTCGATGATTTCCTTCTTGTCCCAGATGTGATTGCCGCTGGTGATCACGTGGACACCCACCGAGAACAGTTCCTTCGCCACGTCCGGCGTGACGCCGAATCCTCCCGCCGCGTTCTCGGCATTGGCGATGACGAAGTCCACCCCACGGTCCCGGACGAGCTTCGGCATGTGCCGAGCCACGGTCTTGCGGCCCGGCTCGCCCACGATGTCGCCGATGAACAGGATTTTCACTTTGCAACATCCACGTAGCGGCTTTCGCGGATCACCGTGACCTTGATCTGGCCGGGATACGTGAGCTCCTGCTCGATTTTGCGGGCGAGGTCCCGCGACAGCACGGCGCACTCGGCGTCCGATATCGCCTCCTGCTTCACAATCACCCGGATCTCCCGCCCGGCCTGGATCGCGTAGGCCTTGTCCACACCTTTGTAGTCCACAGCGAGCTTCTCCAGCCTCTCCAGCCGTTTGATATAGGCCTCGACGGTTTCGCGGCGCGCGCCCGGTCTTGCCGCCGACAGGGCTTCGCCCGCGGCCACCAGCACCGTTTCAGGGCAGATCGGCTCGACCTGCTCGTGGTGCGCGGCGATGGCGTTCACGACCCTGACTTCCTCCCCGTATTTCTTGGCGAAGTCCGCGCCGATGATGGCGTGCGGGCCCTCTTCCTCCTGGCTCAGCGCCTTACCCATATCATGCATCAGGGCGCCGCGCCGCGCCAGCTTGACGTCCAATTCCAGCTCCGAGGCCATGATCCCACAGATGTAGGCCGCTTCTCGCGCGTGCCAGAGGTTGTTCTGGCCGTAGCTCGTCCGGAACTTCAGCTTGCCCAGCAGTTTGATGATCTCCGGGTTGACGTTCGGAATCCCCAGCTCGAAGAGCACTTTCTCGGCCTCCTCGATCATCATCTTATCCAGGTCCTTCTTGACCTTCTCGACTACCTCTTCAATGCGGGTCGGATGGATTCGCCCGTCCGCCATGAGCCGCTCCAGGGAAACCTTGGCGATCTCGCGGCGCAACGGGTCGAACCCGGAAATGAGCACCGCTTCGGGCGTCTCGTCCACCACGAGATCAATGCCCGTCGCGGCCTCGAGCGCCCGGATGTTCCGGCCTTCCCGCCCGATGATCCGCCCTTTCATACTGTCGTTGGGAATCGCCACCACCGAGATCGTGGCCTCCGACACGTAATCCCGCGTGATCCGCTGGATGGACCGGGTGATGATTTCCTTCGCCTCCCGGTCGGCGATCTCCTTGGTCTCATCCTGGATCCGCTTGATCATTTTGGCGCCTTCGAACTTGGCGTCGTTCTCGACCTGCGCCAGCAGGGACGCCTTGGCTTCGTCGGCCGTCATGCCGGAGGCGTACTCGAGCGCCTTCGTCCGTTCCTGGAGCAGGCGCTCCGCGTCGGCCGCCCTCTCGTCGACTTCCTTTTCGCGCAGCGCGACCGCCTTATCTTTCTTCTGGAGTTCTGATTCGCGCCGGTCGCAGTTGGAGACTTTGCGGTCCAGCGCTTCCTCTTTCTGCAGCAGACGTTTCTCCAGGGTGAGAATTTCCGCCCGCTGAACCTGCATCTCCTTTTCCAGGTCAGCCCTGGCCTGGACAATCATCCCTTTGGCCTCGATCTGGGCCTCCCGGGCTCGTGCCGCCGCCTCCTTCTCGGCCGCCTTGACGCTCTGCGCCGCACGCTCTTCGGCCTCACGGAGCCGGGAGGCGACGACCTTGCCCTGAATAAGCCAGAGCATGCCGACCCCGATGGCCGCGCCCACCGCGCCCGCAACGATAATGATAGCCAGCTCTGTAATGGCACCCACCTCCCTTCATGCCGAGGGCGGCGGATACGTCCCACAAGACACCGCCGTCAACCCTGCGCAGGTATTCCAGGAGCGGGAGAGAGAATACGTTGGTGGGAAAGCAGACGGAAGGTTGTTTACGAAAGAGCGCCGCGCGACCGACCGACGACGAAAGATAAGCCGGGAGACAGTTCAGGAGGTGGCTTCAACTCTTCAAGAAACGCCATCAACAGCAATTTCCCCTCATCATCACCGAACCCGCACACGCCACTCCCCGGTTTGTCAGGACCCTGACCGTGCCCACTGTGGCCCTTGGACGGGCCCGTGATCGCTCAGGCTCAATCCTGTCCGCATCTCGCTTATCCGATTCGCCGTTCAGTCTTTCGAGAACCGCTTGCGCTCAGTACGTCAATCTGTGCTGCCTTCATCATGAACCCTACCAGCGGTAGGGCCTTCCGCCAACGGGCTACTCAACCTCCCGTCCACACGCAGTATAGCAAAACACCTGCCACCTTGCAAGACAAAAGGCCCTACCGCGAGCCGCCGAGTGTCTCCTCGATCGATTCGAGGAGCCCCTCGGCAAGCTTTTCCACGCTCTCCGCATTCTCCTGCTGGAGCTTGCGAGCCTGGTGGAGCTCATGCGCGAGATTCAGGGCGGTCAGAACCGCCACCCTCGTGGGCGTGGCCGCCTTCATGCCCGCCGCCACCGTCCGCATCTGCTCATCAACCTGACGGGCCAACTCGGCTACGTAAGCCTGCTCGGCCTCCCCCCGGACGGCGTACCGCTGGCCGTAAATCTCAACCTCAAACGTCTGGCTCACCGTGCACCTCCCTCATCCTTGTCGCCGTCGGATTCGATCAGTTCGAGTTCGCCGAGGATTTTCTTCAGGCGCCCGCGGACCCAGTCGCGCTCTTTCTCCCAGCGCCGGGCCTCGGCGGACTGCCGGGCCAGCCTGGCGTCGGCTTCCCGCAGACGGGTTTCCAGCAGCGCCGTCCGCCGCTTCACCTCGGCGGAGTGCTTGATGATCTCCTTGACCTTGGCTTCGAGAGCCGCGATTTTGTCGCCACTCGCCATCAGCAGACCTTCTCCACCGACGCGGCGCATTCCCGGCCATTCACCCGCCGATACTCTCGGTGACTCCGAAGCACCCGCTTCACATACAGTCTGGTTTCCGTATAGGGAATGGATTCGATGAACTCATCAGGCTCGACCCCTCCGAACTGCTGGACCCACTTCGCCACGGCTTCCGGGCCTGCGTTGTACGCCGCGATCATATAGACGGGATTACGGTCGAACTTCTCGGCCAAGTGGCCCAGGTACCAGCTTCCCAGACGGATGTTGTAGCGGGGATCGAACAAACGTTCCTTGATGAAGGATTCGCCGCCCAGCCGGCCAGCGATCATCTGGCCGGTCTGCGGCATTACCTGCATCAGGCCGAGCGCGCCCGCCGGCGAAACCGCGTCCGGATTGTACACGCTCTCTTCGCGAATGACCGCGGCGATAAGATAGGGATCGACCCCATTGGTAGTCACCGCCTGAATCGCGGGCAGCAAGCCCTGCGGATACGCCAGTTCCCAGAACGACGATGGCACGCCGCTGATGCCGCGTTCCAGCACATCGGGAAACGTGAGCTGCACCAGCTTGAGGGCACGATGGTATTCGCCGAAGTCCTTCAGCAGGCCGGCCATCCAGAGAATTTCGCCGCGGTCGCCACCGATCTTTCCCGTCAGGACCGCCGCTTCCTCGCCGGCCTCGCGCAGCAGGCCCGCCATGCGCAACTCTACGGCGCGCTGATAGTGCACGTCGCCCGCGATCGGCTTCTCCTTCGGATCGAGCCCGTTGAACGAGACGCCGCCCTGCGCTTCGCCCACCCCGCCGGCAAGAGCGGCGACAGGCCGGACGCGCGCAATCTGACAGTAATAGGAGAGCGGCGCGTCGCCGCACAGCGTCCGGAACAACGTCGCCGCCTGTTGCGTCTCTCCGGATTTTTCCAGGCTCCGGGCCTTCCAGTACAGCGCCGGCACGCTGAAAGGCCCTCCCGGCTGCACCCGAATGGCTTGATCACAAGACCGGGCGGCTTCCTCGAAGCGGCCGCTTTTGTAGAGCAGCCAGCCGGCCCGGTAATACCCTTCGGAGGCCGGGCCCTCCCCGCTCTCTCCCACTTGCTGGTAGGTCTGGACCGCCTTGTCGAGCCGTCCCCGATCCGCATGCTGGGCCGCCAGCAGCAGAAGGAACTTCGCTCTGGCTTCGCCGGAGAGGCGTCCCGCCTCGACCTCCCGCGCAAGGGCCAGAAAGGGCTCATCGAGGCCTCGCCGCAGAAGCACCCTGGCCAGCCAGACGATGGCATCCTGAATGGTGCTGTCGGACCCGCCCTTGACCGCCTGCTCGAAACTGATGCGCGCCTCGTCAAAGCGTTTGAGCCGAACGTGGGCAATGCCCATGTTCAGTCTGGCCCGGTCCCGGTTGGGGGCCGGCGATGACTTCAGATAGTCCTCGAACGCCTTCACGGCGCCGGCGTACTGAGCGGCGTCGAACAGCGTCTTGGCGCGCAGCCATCGGTCTTCCGGCGTCAACTCCGGAATCGCCGCGCCCTCACCCTTCAGACGTTCCAGCCTCATCGCCGCGTCATCCACCTGAGGCGACGCCGCGTGCTGGACCCAGATCCGCCGATAGGTCGCGACGGCGGCGGCCGTATCTTTCCCCTTATATTGACAGTCCCCCTGCCGCAGAAGCACGGCGGGAACCAACGCATGTCCGGCATATTCCGCCAGAAACCTCACCTGCCGCTCGCGCGCCCGCCTGCAGTCGTCCGCTTGGAACCAGGCGTCGACCGAGCGCGCGAGCGCCTGCGGCCTCAAAAGGCTGTCGGGATAGCGCTCGACCAGGAGGTCGAAGGCCGTGGCGGCGCCGTTGAAGTCGGACGCCTTCATATCGGTCGCACCGAGATAATAGAACGCATAGTCGCCCACGACCGGCAGGTGTTGCTGAGCGGACAATAGATATTGGACGGCCTGCCGGTCGCCCCGTTCCTGGTACTGCTTGCCCAGCGCCAGCGCGGCGCGGCCGGCCCACGGGGTGTTCGGGTACTGCTCAATCACGCCTTGCAGGAAACGCATCCCGTTCTCGCGGTCCCGCTGGCCGAGCGCCGCGACGGCCTGGGCGAGACAAGAAGCCGGCTCCGCACAGGGCGTCACGGCCGGCTGGCCGGCCGCCGGACGGGCTTGGAGCAGCAGCAGCCCGATACCCGCCAAGGCCACGGCGGCGATCACACGCAGGGGGTTCCCGAGACTCCGCCGATGAGACGTGAAGGAGGACATGAGGTTTGGCGCGCAACCCGATTGCATCGCGGGGATTATACCATCTTCCGCAGCTTGCCGCGAATCCTGAGGCTGTGTTACGCTCTGCTGGCAATGGCTACAATTGATCTCATGGCCCTGAGCGCCGCTGAATTGGCCGATCTCGGAGAGGACAAGGGCTGGCCGCGCTTTCACGCCCATCAGATTCTCCGCTGGCTGTACCAACGTCGCGTGACCGACCTCGACGCCATGACCGACTTGTCGAAGGCGGTCCGCATGCAACTGTCCACAGAGGCGCGCATCGGCGCGCTCTCCCCCACGGAAGTTCTGACCTCGGAGGACGGCACGCAGAAGTTCATCTTTCATCTGGAGGACGGCAACGCTATTGAGAGCGTGCTGATCCCGGATAGTGGGTCCGGGAGGGGCGCCTTTGGCGGGGCCCCCTCCTGTTCAAATGACCGACTGACGCTCTGTCTCTCGACCCAGGTGGGCTGCACCCTGGACTGCGCCTTCTGTCTGACCGGCCGAATGGGCCTGCTGAGAAACCTCACGGCCCATGAGATCGTCGGGCAGGTGCTGGCGGTACAAAGACAGTTGCCGAAAGACCGCCCGCTCACCAACCTCGTGTTGATGGGCATGGGCGAGCCGCTGGCGAACGCCGACGCCGTGGAAGAAGCCGTCCGCCGTCTCACCAATCAGACCTGGGGCGTCGGACTCTCTCCCCGCCGGATCACGCTGTCCACCGCCGGCCTGGCCTCACGGCTGAAACGGGTGGCGACGATGGGCGTGAATCTGGCCGTCTCGCTGAATGCCACGACCAACGAGCAGCGGACACGGCTCATGCCGGCGGTGAGCAAGGCCTACCCCTTGCAGGCCCTCATGAAAGCCTGCCGCGCCTTCCCGCTGAAACCGCACCGGCGGCTGACCTTCGAGTACGTGTTGCTCAAGGACGAGAACGACAGCGCGCAGGACGCGGCGCGGCTGGTCAAGCTGGTCCGCGGCATGCGTTGCAAGATCAACCTGATCCCCTTCAATGAATTCCCGGGCAGTCCCTTTCGCCGGCCGGCCGACGAGACCGTCCTGCGCTTCCAGTCCATCGTGACGGGAAACGGGATCGACGCATACATCCGCAAGAGCAAGGGACGGGACATCCTCGGCGCCTGCGGCCAGCTTGGGACACTCTCCGAGTCCGCCCCCTTGATCCCAATCCGACAACATTGTTCAACCGCGTAGAAGAAGGAGTCACTGTCGTCATGCTCAAGAGAATGCTGCGCCTCGCGCTCGTCCTGGCGATCATCGCGGTTCTCCCCGATCCCCAGCCGGCGACGGCGAACCGGCTGAAGGTCCAGGAGTTCACCCTGGCGAACGGGCTCAAAGTATTGCTCGTGGAAGAGCCCAAGGCCCCCGTCGTCACGGTCCAGATCTGGTACAAGGTCGGCTCCCGCAATGAGGTCATGGGACGGGCCGGCCTCTCGCATATGCTGGAGCACATGATGTTCAAGGGCACGCCCAAGTACGGCAAGGGCGAGTTCTCCAAGATCATCAAGAAGAACGGCGGCAACGACAACGCGTTCACCAGCCAGGACTACACGGCGTACTTCGAAAACCTGGCCGCCGACAAGCTGGCGCTCGCCCTGGAAATGGAAGCGGACCGCCTGCAGGGACTGCTGCTGGACGATAAGGAGTTTCAGTTGGAGCGCGAGGTCGTCAAAGAAGAGCGCCGTCTCCGCATCGAGGACGTTCCCCCGTCTTACCTGGTCGAGCAGATGTACGCGCAGGCCTTCATGACCCATCCCTACCACTGGCCCATCATCGGATGGTTCAACGACCTGGACGCGATGAACCGGCAGGACCTCAAGTCCTACTATGAAAAGTACTATGCCCCGAACAACGCGACGCTGGTGATCGTCGGCGACGTGAAGGCCGAGACCGCCCTTCCCCTGGTCAGAAAATACTTCGACGGCCTGCCCAAGGGGAATCCGCCTCCCCCGACATCCATCATCGAACCGGAACAGAAAGGCGAGCGGCGGATCGTGGTGAAACGGGAGGCCCAGCTGCCGTTCATCTATTTCGGGTACAAGGTGCCCAATTTCAGGAGCCCGGACGTGCGCGCCCTGGCGGTGCTGGAGAACATCCTCTCCGGAGGCCGGAGCGCGCGTCTGTATGATGCACTCGTCTACCGGAAGAAACTGGCATTACAAGTAGGCGCCGGCTACAACGAGCTGGCGGCGGACCCCGAGCTCTTTACCTTCTATGCCGTCGTCAATCCGGGGGCGAAAATCGCGGACGTGGAAAAGGCCGTCCTGACCGAGATCGAGCGGCTCAAAAAGGAGCCGCCTTCCGATATGGAGATCCAAAAGGCCAAGAACCAGGTGGAGGCCAAGTATCTGTTCGAGCAGGATTCCATTTTCCGGCAGGCGATGCTCCTGGGCACGGCTGAAACCGCGGGCGCCGGCTGGCAGTATATCGCGGACTACGTGGACAAGGTGCGCGCCGTCACGAAAGAGGACATCCAGCGCGTCGCGCGCACGTACCTCAACGAGGACACGCGGACCGTGGGCATCCTGATCCCGCTCGCTCAAAAGCCCCAGGCCCAGCAGGCGGCGGGCGGTGCCCAGTGAGACGGCTTCTGGCTGCCGCGCTCATGGCGCTTTGTATGGCGCCATCCTTTTCCCACGCCGCCGACATCAAGCCTGCCCGCGTCATCATCGAGAACGGCATGACCCTGCTCATCCAGGACCAGCCGTCGCTCCCCATCGTTACCGTGAACGTGCTGATCAAAGCGGGCGCCGTGCACGATCCCGACGCCAAGGCGGGTCTGGCCTACATGACGGCCGGGATGCTCGAGGAAGGCACCAAGACCCGGAGCGCCACGAGGCTCGCGCAGGAGATTGAGTTCCTGGGAGCGGAATTCAACGCCAAGGCCACGAACGACTTCGCCACCGCCACGCTCCGGGTCCTGAAGAAGGACGCCGACCGCGGTTTTACCTTGCTGGCCGATCTCCTCATGAACCCGGCCTTCGCCGAAAAGGAAGTCTCCCGCGTGCGCGACGAACTCCTCGGCGTGCTGCAGGGCGAGAAGGACGATCCCGGGACGGTCGCCGGCAAGGCGTTCAACGACATCATTTTCAAGGGCCACCCCTACCGGCGGCCCACCAACGGGGATGAGAAGACCGTCCCGAAAATCACCCGGAAGGACCTGGTCGCCTTTCATGACGCCTATTACCGCCCCAACCGCACGGTCATGGCCATCGTCGGCGACATCCGGGAAGCCGAGGCGGTGGAACTGGTCAAAAAACACTTCGGCCGGTGGGCGAAGAAAGACGCCGCCGCTCCGCCCTTCCCTTCGCCCGAACCCCTCCAGAAATCCATCCTCAAGCTCATCGACAAGGACCTGACGCAGGCGACCGTCTCCCTGGGCCATGTGGGCATCGACCGGAAGAACCCGGATTTCTACGCGGTGTCGGTGATGAATTACATCCTCGGCGGCGGCGGGTTCTCCTCGCGGCTCGTCAACCGGATCCGCGACGAGCAGGGTCTGGCCTACGACGTGGACAGCGGCTTCGACGCCCACGTCATGCCCGGTCCCTTCTCCGTCAACCTGCAGACCCGCAACGCCGCGGCCAATCAGGCCATTGCCGCCGCGCTCGCCGAGATCAAGCGCATCCGCACCGAGCCGGTCAGCGACCAGGAGCTGGCCGACGCCAAGGCGTACCTGATCGGCAGCTTTCCCTTGCGCCTGGATACCACCGGCAAGCTGGCGGGGCTCCTGACCGTCGTGGAGCTGCATAACCTGGGGCTGAGTTACTTCGACGACTACCCCAAAGCCATCGCGGCGGTCACCAAAGAAGACATCCTGCGCGCGGCGCAGAAGTACATCAATCCCGATCTCTACGCGCTCGTGGTGGTCGCCAAGCAGGCCGAGGCCAAGATTGATGCGGGGGTTGTCCTTGGGGGGAAGTGAGACGACTGCTACAGGCTGGCCTGATATTCCGTCAGCTTCTTAATAATAAAGTTGGCAAGGCCCACATCGAGGGCTTTACTGCTCTCGGCGAAGCGCCGCTCGACGTCGTCGCCCTGAAAGATACCGTCCTGGACCAGGGTCGGCGTCCGGTTCTTGTTGGGCGCCTGGTCGCCCGGATCTATGCGATGGTGGAAAAAGCCCTTGTCGTGGAACCAGGTGAGGGCATGCTCATCGCCCGGCTTGTCGTAGCACAACTGAAACCCCGTGACGGTTCCGGCCTGATTTGTCCAGACATACAGGTCGAAACATTCGTCCCGGAACCACCGGCGGAAATCCTCGCCGGGTTCTTGCTTGACCGCTTCGACTTCTTTCAGCATGTCGCCATTTATGATACCCCTATTCTCGCGCCAGTCCAGATGCGACAGGCGTAACTAGGAATGGATTCGGTTCAGCCAATAGCCCGGCTCACGCTTGGCATGGGCCACGGCGAGAATGCGGATCTCGTCACCGAGCGCGAGGAATACCAGAGCATAAGGGAACCGAGGCAGCATCGCCCGACGGATATCCAGCTCAGGAGATATATCGAGCAGACGAGGGAATGACACTGGACGGGCGCCGACTAACACCATTGCCCGTTCGATTTCTTCGAAGAGTTTCGACGCCAAGCCCGACTGCCTGGACTCGTACCAAGCCGCCGCATCAGCTATTTCCTCGACCGCTTCGGGCGCAAGTCGAACCTGCTTCACTTACGGTTGAGGCGATCCGTTATCCGTGCAAGCGCTTGATCCCAGGTAAGGCCCGGCTGACCGGCGAGAGCTTCACGCGCCCTCCGCTGCACTTCCGCAATCCATTCTTGGTCGCTTCGCCCCTCACCCGGAACAGCGGGATCGAGACTGTCGAGCAAGTCAACGACCAAACCGGCGCGCTGGTCTTCCGGAAGTTGCAGTGCGTCCTTAAGCAGTTGTTCGGGAGCTTTCGGCATGGATAAAGTTTACTCCCTGCACACCGAAAAGGAAAGAGCAGCCGAAAAGCACGGGCGGTTTTTCACATCTCCCCTCACAATTGGCCCCCGGTCCGCTGTCGCTGAACCAGGTGAAGGCACGCTCCTTCCCCGGCTTGTCATAGCACAACTGAAATCCCGTGATCGTTCCGCTCGGATCAGTCCACACATACAGATCGAAATACTCATCGCTGAACCACCGGCAGAAATTCTCGCCTGGCTGCTGTTTGACTGATTCGACTTCTTCAAGCATAGCCGCCCGACATCATACCCCTTTTCTCGCGCCAGCCCAGCCAGGACAAGCCGGAAGCGTGCCTATTCGTACGTCGAGCTGGGGACGGGAAGGGCTCGGAAGGGCGGATCGAATTCCTACGCTGCGCAGGCTTTGTCGCGGGCGGCGCGGCAGAGGTCAACCGCCTTGAGGTTGGCCGCTGATGGGGCGCACCCTGGTGAATTCTCAGCCAGGGCATCGATAGCCGCTTCGCACGCTTGCAGAAGTTCGGGAGCAGCCGCGATCAGCCGACCGTTAGCCAGGTCAACTTCTTCATTGCGGCCGCAGCAGTCGGCCACATCGTAGTTGTCCCACAGCCCGACAATATGCGGCGGGAACTGCTCGTCCTTCTCATTAATATAGACCAGCATGTGCCAGGGACCCGGCGAGTGTAACGTTAACATGGCGATTTACCTTCCGCTCTGGGAGCAGATAGGATGGTTAGGATACAAACCGCGTCCGCTCAGGCTGCACCCGACACAGATCCCAAGCCAACCCGGTCAACGATAGTCCGAAGATCACCCATTTGGACGGATCGAAGTTGTACCAGCGTGGGCCGTTGCGGTAGTCCCGCTGATGGGCATGGTGATAATTATGGTAGCCCTCGCCGAAGGTCAGGAAAGACACGACCCAACTGTCCCGGCTGGAGTCCGCCGTTGTGTGGGGCTGCGTCCCCCAAATGTGACAAATGGAATTGATGCAGAAGGTGGAATTGAGCACGAAAAACGTGCGCCCCACCCCCGCCAGCAGAAAACAGCCGAGCCCGCCGATCCAGCCGTTGTAGAGAAAACCCACCACGAAAGGCAGGGACAGCCCGGAGAGCACGATCGGCACATAGTACCGGTGCTGCCAGAGCACCACCGGATCATGCCTGAGGCGAGAAGCATACTTCTCGTCGGCATGGGGGTCATTGAAAAAAATCCAGCCGACGTGGCTGTACCAGAACCCCCGCTGGGCGTTGTAGGGATCTTCCTCCTGGTCGCACTGTGCGTGGTGACGGATATGGTCCGCCGACCACTTCAGCGCCGAATTTTCCAGTGCCCACCCGCCGGCGACCAGCAAGCATCCCTTGACCCAGTTCGAGCAGCTGAAGCTCCGGTGGGAAATCAGGCGATGGTAGCCGACCGTGATACCCATGGCGGACACGGCATACAGGAGACCGAACATGGCCCAATCCACCCAGGTGTAGTCGAAGAAATAGGCGTAGGCCGGAAGCCCGATCGCGGCGCCCAGGGTGATGAGACTGAAAAGGAAGATGGTTCCATAACTGCACCGCCTCGTGAGTCTCTTAACCGGCGTCGTGGTGGAAGTCATAAGCGAAGGTCTCCGTGGTTAGGGTGGAGCGGGCGCCACCGGCGAGGCGCCCGCTCCATGCGTGCCTTCTATCGACCGGTCTTAGAAGCGGTTCCGACCACCGCCTCCGTATCCCCCGCCGCCGGTACGCTTCTCCTGGGGCTTGGCCTCGTTCACCGTGAGCGGCCGTCCGTCCATTTGCGTGCCGTTGAGCGCGCTGATGGCCTTCTTCGCTTCCTCCGTCGTGGACATCTCCACGAACCCGAAGCCCCGCGATTGGCCGGTGAACTTGTCCGTGATCACCTTGGCCGAGGACACGGTGCCCTGTTGGGAGAACAACTCGTTGAGCTGCTGCTCGGTGACGGAATAGGGCAGACCGCCCACATACAACTTGGTACTCATAGTACCTCCTCTACTATTGTGACATTGTCTTGAGAGTCAGGGAACAAGAAGGAATGATATCGAGGACGGTGCAATGAACCAGGCAGCGCTCAGGACAGACGTTCCGTTCAGATTCCTACCAGCAAGGCAATATCGGTTTCAGGGCCTGATGGGTTATCGCTCCTCCCCGCCCGGCCCCGCGGCGGTGAAAGCGCTAGACAGTACGCACTGTAACACACTTCCCGGCAGAACGCAAACAACAAGCATGAGAATCTTGTGCGGGCTACCGACCGGAGCTAGAATGGGAGTTGTCGTGAGGTTGCTGCGAAACTGAAGCCCGCCGAGAAGGTCGGGCGCTGCGAAGGGAGGAGACTATGCCCGTCTACGTCAGCCTGGTGAAGTTCACGCGGGAAGGGATCATGACGATGAAGGGCCAGGGCATCGCCCGGTCCGACAAGGTGAAGAAAAACATCGAGGGACTGGGGGGCAAACTCCTCGACGCCTACTACTGCCTCGGGGAATATGACGTCGTGGCGATTCTGGAGTTTCCCGACAACAAGGCGGCGATGAAGGCGGCCGTCAAGAACGCCTCGCTCGGCCACATCTCGATCACCACCATGCCGGCGGTGACGCGGGATCAGTGGGCGAAGCTACTACGGGAGATCTGGAAGAAATGATGAGGAGGGGGTAAACCCCTCCCCTACTTTTCGAAGTCCTTGGCGACGGCGGCGAGGGATTCGTCGGCCAGGCGTTTGTGGTCCGCGTCCGTCAGACTCCGCTCCAGGACCTTCCCGGCGACCTGCAGCGCCAGTTCGCCGGCGTGGCGGCGCACGTCATCGAGCGCCTTGCGGCGCTCCTGCTCGATCTCGCGGGCGGCGGCGGCCTTGATCCGTTCCGCGTCGGCCGAGAGCTGGCGCTCGTTCTCTTCCTTCATCTGCTGGGCCCGGGCCTTGGCCTGCGCGATCATCTCCTCCGCTTCTTTGGCCGAGGCCTTCATCTTGGCCTCGTACTCGGCCATCCGCCGCTCCGCCTCCGCGCTCCGCCGCTCCGCCGATTCGATGCTCTCGCGGATTTTGCGCTCCCGCTCGTCGAGAGTTTGTAAGATAGGCGGGAAGGCGTACTTCGCCAGGATAAACAGCAGGACCGCGAACGAGACGATCTCCCAGAAGAGCAGCGACGAGAAAAAGTGCGTGTCAAACTGTGGCATGGCCGCTTATTTCCCACCCTTCCCCATGATGATGAACGCGATGACGAGCCCGTAGAGGGCGATCGCTTCCACGAGGGCGAACCCGATCCACATGTACTTGCCGACCCGGCCCTCGGCCTCCGGCTGGCGCGCGACCGCCTCGATCATCTTGCCGAAGACATAGCCGATTCCCACGCCGGCGCCGGCGAACCCGGCGGCCGCCAATCCCATTCCCAACAGCGCAGCCGATGCAGCATCCATGCAGCGTTCTCCTTTCTATCCGTTCGATCCGCGAGAGCCGTGGCTAATGCGCGCCTTCGGAATGCGCCCCATGCAGATTAATGGCGTCTCCGAGGTACACGCAGGTCAGAATCGTGAAAATGTAGGCCTGGATGAGGGCGATGCCCACTTCGAGGCCGTTTATGGCTATGGTGAAGGCGAACGGAAGCCATCCCACGAAGATCGGCAGCGAGAGCGCCATCCCGAACAGGACGGCCAGGATCGTATGCCCTGCCGTCATGTTGGCGAAGAGCCGGACTGCCAGCGACACCGGCCTGGCCAGCTGGCTGACCAACTCGATAGGCATCATCAGCGGCAGGAGCAGGGCGGGCGTTCCCGGCGGAATCAAAATGCCGAGGAACTTAAAGCCATGAAACCAAAACCCGACGAAGATGCTCATCGTATAGACGGACAACGCGAAGGCCGCCGTGACCACGATCTGGCTCGTCACCGTGTAGGACCCCGGAATGAGCCCCAGCAAATTGGAGAACATGATGAAGACAAACAGGGTGGCGATGAGGGGAAAGAAGCGCATGCCTTTCTCGCCCATCGTATCCAGGATCATGCCCCGGATGAACTCCACCAGCAGTTCGGCCAGGCTCTGTAGTCGCGTCGGCACAAGCCGCCGTCCTTTGCCCGCCATGATCAACACCCAGGCGGCCAGCGCGATGATGATCCACATCATGAGCACGGCCTTGTTCAGGGAAACGTCGAGTCCGAAGAATGGAAAACCTTCAGGAAGACGGAACTCCCCATAAGGATGCAGTTCAAACGGATGGAGTGGGTTGCTGTCCGCGTGGCCTGCTGCGCCGCTTTCCATAGTCAGAACCGTGACGCCATTCGATACACGTTCAAGAGCCCCGCCGACATGCCCAGGAAGACGCCGATCAGGATGCCTATGGGACTGGAATCGAAGTACGAATCGGCCAAGTAGCCCAACCCCCCGCCCACGGCCAAGGCGGCGACCAATTCGACGCCGATCCGCATGGCGATCGACAGGCCTTTCCGGAACGCATCGGGCTGGTCAGCCATAAAGCCAAAAACCGCGCCATCTAAACAGAATCACCCCGGGAAGTCAAGGCACACCCAACGCCTTGCCGTGCCTTCAACGACTGCGTTAAGATGCCGTGAAGAGGGAGGCTTTGACCGTGCAGCGAACGTCTAAAGGCTCCTTCCTGGCCGCGTCCCTGCCCATTCCTCTGGCGACGGTCCTCCCGCTGCCGAACTATTCCACATTCGAGCTCTACCAGCGGCTTAAGACTATGAACTTGCGAAGCGTCACAGAGTCATTCCCGGGATAACTCAAATAGTTGATGGCGATCCCACAGGGCCAGTCCTCGATCTTTAGCAAATGCTATTGCGTCAGTTGTAAAGCCGCTCGGACAGACAACTACACCGCGGGCTCCCGGATGTTGTCTCGGCAGAGCGCCATTCAGTTCCCGAACCACGTCAACGCCGACTGGAGACGAGTGGTTCTTACACTGAATATAGAGCGTCATCTCCAAGCCTACGTCATCTTCTCGACGCGCGATAAGGTCTATCCCGCCGTCGCGTGTCACCGGCGTAGTTTCGACACGCCACCCTCTGCGCTCCATCAGACCCTTGACGTATCCCTCGAATTCCACCCCTCCCATTGCAGCATAGTCAACCGAGGGCGCCCCACGCTGCTGCGATGACCTGGCGCGCTCAGGCGGCGTCAGCCCGAATAACCCAAAAAGCTCCTCCTCGGTCAGTTTCGACTTCAAGTCAATCGAAACGTCATCCACTATTTCGTCGAAAAGCAGTTGCTTCTCCTGGAGGATTTTGTCAATCCTCTCTTCAATCGTGCCTTCGCAAGTGTACTTGTAGATATTGACTGGGACGGTTTGTCCGAGACGGTGGCTCCTGTCCTCGGCCTGACGCTCGACAGCGGGATTCCACCATCGGTCGAAGTGAAACACATACGAGGCTTCCTGTAAATTCAGGCCCTGGCCACCGGCTCGCAGAGAAAGCACAAGGACCTTTCTGGAGGGATTCTCTTTGAATTCTCTTATGGTCGCGTCTTTTTGAGAAGGAGAAAGGACGCCCGTATACAGGAGCGGTTGAAATGACTGAAGTCGCGAGGCGATCGCACGGGCACCATGTTTTTCGTCCGTGAACTGAGAGAAGATAAGAGCGCGATAACCTGCGGCTTCTAGAGTGCTCAGCCGCTCGCAGATATCATTGAGTTTCGCAGATTGCCCGGTGGCCGGGCAGAAGTTGCAAATCTGTTTCAACCTCATAATGAGTTCCAGGACGTTTTCCACTCGGACGGTCTCGCCCTTTTCTTCCAATTGGATAACACCTTCCTTTTCCGCACGGTCGTAACTTTCGCGCTGTGCTCCATCGAGCGGCAGCGCTATTTGACTGACAATCTTTGGGGGAAGCTGAGGAAGTACGTTAATCTTCTTTCGGCGAAGTTGCATAAGTTTGTGCTTTTCGCGGAGTTCCGAACCAGGAGTCAGTCTTAGAGGCGTCTCTCCGTCTTTGAGCGGTGCGACGAATTCGAGAATGGAAGCCAGATCTTCAGCGCTGTTTTCGAGTGGGGTGCCGGTGAGCGCCCACGCCCGGCGCCTCCGAAGCTGCTTGCACTTTCGGCTGACCTCTGCGCCCCGGTTTTTTATCGCCTGAGCTTCGTCGAGTACCACAACATCCCAAACGCGGCGGCGTGGCGGCGAGTGTGGGTTGTCGGTAAAGTCGGAGCGGAAGGTTTCATAACTTACCAGGCATACATGCGCCGGTGTAGTCCATTGCCAGGCCCGTTCGTTTGTTGGCCCGCGAACGGTTGAGACACGCAACTCCGGTGCCCAGAGGCGTAGTTCCTTTCGCCACTGACTGATGAGACCCGCACGAACGATCAGCAAAACGGACTCGACGCGACGCTGCAAGATAAGTATTCGGAGAGCCCCGATTGCCTGGATCGTCTTACCAAGCCCCATATCATCGGCAAGCAGGAGCGAATCCCGTGTGAGCAGCGCTTTGATACCATCCAATTGGTATTCGAACAACGTCCCCGGCCACTCCAAGGGTCCTACCCCCGAAAGAAGCAAGTCAGTAGGTGGTTGAAGCAGATAGGCGAGCCGTTTCGAAAGCGGAAGCTCTGCCTCGGTTGGCGACTGCATCTCGCCGGAAGATTGTTGACAAGCTCCTGAATGCCTTTGTTGAGCGAGCAAAGCAGTCGGTTCCTCATTAAGCAGGACGCCAATGAGATATACGCTGCCGCTCTCAACATTGGAAGATGTGACCGGACCTGCTATGAGATTGACAGCGGGCGCTAATGGCAATACGATGGTTAGCCAATTGGGTGTCGTGTTGGGTGTCGTGCGGAAATCATTCTCCGACATCAACAGGTGCTGGGGGGTAGCGGCTTTGACCAAAGGAACGGTCAGCCGACGCGGGGCGCGTTCGTTCAGTCGAACCTGCCGACGAAAGATTCCCAACCACCTGGCGCGTGGAGCCTCTGCCTTGCCAGTCTCTTTCCACCAATCGCCTGACACTCTCATGTTGCCGGCCCATCTTTCGTTCGATAGACCTCGCGGAGTCCGACGGATGCCCGTTCGAACGGTTCCACAAGCAGCCCACGAGAGGTCAACTCGCGGAGAAGCCGCCGTTCGATCGAGTCATCCTTGGGACTGCCTGGAAACCAAAAGAGATTCATGGGTTCGGAGGCTTCAGTGACTTCCTGAGTTTCCTGGCCGGAAAAGGCCGTGGCTTTCATTGCGGGAGCAATGCGGCAGACCGGGATCGAGAGTTGAACATCCTGGCAAAATAGGTCGCTTCCCACCTCTTCGGCGAGGCATAACAAAATCCGAGGAGTTCGAGGGCAGATCGCAAGGAGTGACGCCGTCAGTTTTCTCTCAGCGTGCCGTCGGATGTCGTCCTGTCGCCACAGAAAGGTATGCGGTGTTTCGATTCGGTTGTAGGTAAACTCGACCGGTTCGCCACGCGCGTTGATCAGAAACAGCGCGCCCAGATAGCCGGAACCGACAGATGATGGTTCGATTTTGAGATAACCGGCCTCGCCCAGCTCATTCAGGTCATCAGCATCGCGATATGGGATTGGCATTTCTCTGACCTTCCGAAGGGTCACTCTTGCTCGGGATTTATTGTGCCGTCATTTTCTTCGGTTGCGACTTGTAGGTTCCGATCCTCGGTATAGTCTTGTTTCAGTTCCGTCACTTCAATCTCGGGGGTGTACCCCGGATCGAGCCGCTTCAGGTCCCACTCGGTGATCCACCCTTTCACATACTCACGCATACGAGTGGTGCCCAGCCGCTCGACGGAGGACACCGGTGGCGGCTCCCAGTTGTATGCTTCAGCATGAATGGATCGGACTTTGTCATAGGTCTGCCTGAGCACAGTGTCGTCGGGCTTTGTCAGAGAAGTCTTATTGCGCTGAATGATGTGCATTCCTTGCTCGGCTTGGCGCGCTAGGAGAAGATCAGGCTCCGATGCTGTCGCCCTCAGCTTTCCGGGAACCTTCTCCAGATCGTCCCTCTCATCCAGAACCCTGCCCTTAAAGTCTTCCGTGATTGTAAGTACCGTTGTGAGCCCTGTAAATTTTGCCTCTTCCAGCTTTCCCATCCAACGCGCCAGTTCTGCATAGGACTTTGCTCGTTGCATCAGAGAGTACCGCCCGATCAGTTCGACCTCATCAATGAGCAGAACCCAGCCTGCATAACCTGCCGCAACCATTAGCCGAGAGGCGAACTTGAATCGTTGCAAGGCAAGCTCCTTTACAGGAATCTTGTCTATCTTGTACGTGACCGACTCGCGGCAAGCTCTGAGATATTTCTTGATTTCACCAACGCCAATTTGCTCGCCTGACCAGAAGCGGATGATTCGGTTACTCAATTCCGGAGCATTGGGCATGCGCTCGAACAAGAAAAGCGTTGCAGCAAACCGTGAGTTCAGATCCGCCCCTGGACGGTTCACCCATTGATACAGGTCTTTATACGATTCGTTCCTGGGATTCAATTTGGTCGCAATTTCGGTCAACGCATCGCCCCTTTTCCCTGGCACGACCGCAGCCTCGATAGCAGCACGATACAACTTCACAGGGTCGTAAAGGGGCGTCTCTTTGCTGATGACGACTTTACTGCACACAAAATTTTCTTCCAATGCGAGGTGCAGCAAGTATTCAAGCAGGTGCGATTTCCCTGCCCCAAAGTCACCTTCGACCAGCATGCCGTGAGTCACAGACCCATCCACTACACGCTGCCTGGCACTTTGGAGCTGTTGTCGGAACCTTCTCTCAATGTCCGGTTGGGTGCATCCCAACGCAAGAACGGCATCACGGTTCGGAACCCCCGAGCGTAGCGCCTCAATGGCTCGCCGATGTTTGATTTGGCCATCCGTATTCATCTCAGTCCCTCCACCCCTTGGCACTGGCCCTCATTTCTAAGCATCGGACGACAAGCGGATCAAAGAGGTGAGGGGATTTTGCCTATGCTTGTCGCGTACTTCGTCGCATATTCGCAGCTTGAGGGCATCGTAGCGGTTTAAGCCACGCCGTTCATCGGTTAAAAACCCTCGCGATGCAACAACGGCAATGAGGCAACACTCGAGCTCGTCGGTTCCGTCTATGAATTGACGCAAAACCTCATACGCGTCCAATGTCGCAGGAGTGCTGTAGTAAAGACTATCGTCCGGCTTCTTGGGCCGCCTTGCCACCATGTAGCGGGAAATGTCCAATACCAGAACGAGCCCGTTCTTGCCAATTACCTTTAACCAGTGGGCGAGCGAGAATAGCATGTGCCGGGCATTATAGCGTGCCACTTTCTGAAAGATCAGCGCCTCTTTTACTGTGGAAATGAGCCGGAGTTCCCCACGCAGCCACTCCTTGACTGCATTACTCAAAAAAGGGCTCACGCCCCCAGTGTCAAGTTGGGCCATACAGAGACGGATCATGGCAATCCTAAACTCTTGACTCATTTCGAAGTCCCGATAAATCGCACTTTCAAGCCAAGTATTCAGATCCCTCCGTAGGAGCCTCTCGTCGCGGTTGTTCAGCGATGCTATCTGTTGCAGATTGAATTCCTCACGCGAGGTGGGCAGTTCGTATCTGTTTTCCTTGAAGATCCTAGCGACAAAAGAATACGCCAACTCATCCCAGTCAACCTGTCGCGCCACTTCGTGGAACAACTTGTCAATCATATGAATCTTGGTCGAGGCTGCATCAACAAAAGCGAACAGGAACCCCTCCTCCTCTGCGGCTTTGCACAATTCGTCTCGCAACTGATCGGGTCCGATCTCTTCCGTGGGCACGACGAACTTCACCGCCGCTCCACTACGGCGGATGAAGTCCTGGAGGTATTCCCTTCGAACTATGTCCAACCACTCTTGAGGTCGCATGTAGGTGCTCCTATCCGTGATGTTTGAAAGAAACCCCGTAATACTTCTTTTCCTGACCGCGCCGGGTTATCACGGTAATCGTCCTGCTGGCCGACCTGGTTCCTGTGCTGGCTGGGAAGTTAACATTGTGGCCCTTTTTAGTCCGCTTCAGATCGCTCTGGTCGAAGAGATAAATATCTCGCGCAAATTCCTGTCGCGTGTATTCTTTGGTTTGCCCGGGCAAAAGCGTTAGTAGGTCGTACACTTCAAGAAGCGGAACCACTGCACCCTCTTCAACCCGGTCCTTCCCTCGGGCAGCTACGGCGGCTGAAAAAAGACACTCCAAGAAGGCTTCCGGCTTGAATCGTACTGGCTTGTTTTGTAATTCCTTCAAGTGGCTGACCAATACGGAAGGACGCAGCCGTCTTTCCCGAACCTTGTCAATCAGGACAGAACGTTCATTGGGCAAGATCCGAATGAGAAATGGATAGCAATACAGCCTGTCGTCCTGCTCGAAGATGTTCACCCCCATTTGCTTCGCAGTTGCAAGAAGCTCAGCGGTAAATGAGTTGCTGGACAGATACGTTTCCTCATCAAAGTCCCAACCCTCTTTGCCATTTGTAAGTTGTTGTTTCAAAGCGTTAACGGCCTGCTCAGCGTCCCCCATTGTCCTCCGCAACTCTCGCAGGCTTCCAACCCGTGCAGACGCACGAAACTTTTTGAGCGAGCGAACTACGCGAGTTGCTGCTTCCAAGAGAGACTCAGCGTCCGACTCTGCCTTAATGAGCGCCTTTTCCAAACTTACGCGCTGATCACCTGCCATATGCCCTCCCAAGCCTTTACCATAAGTATGTCCCGTGCCTACAAATTGAGTAGTGGCCCTGGCTGAAAGCCATGGTAGGCCACCTTCGATTTTGTGTCAATGATGGCCGCGGCGTAGTGTTGGTAACATTCTTACTTGTTCCTAACGGCAAAACCCGCCTTGCCGGGCCTCGGAGAGGTGGGTTAAGATGCCGTGGAATGGAAGGATTTTCACCGTGCAGCGAACGTCCAAAGACTCCTTTCTGACCGCGACGCCTCCCGTTCCCATGGCAACGGTCCTCCCGCTGCCGACCTATTCCACATTCGAGCTTTACCAGCGGCTGGCAGGAGACGTGCGTTGTCCAGTTCTGCTGGAGAGCGGGCATGGCCGGCGCGGATTCGGCGACGGTTCCCGCTACTCCATCATCGGTGCCGATCCCGCGCTCCTGTTTCGCTGCAACGGGTCCCGCCTGGCCTGGACCTCGCGGGACGAAGACTGGGTGACACGCACCGGCGACCCGATGATCGCGATTCGGGATCTCCTCGCCCGCATGGCCGTCCCGCACCCTGCCGGATTTCCACCTTTTTATGGGGGCGGCATCGGGTACTTCGGGTATGATGTCGCACGGTGGTTTGAACGCCTTCCCGATCCTCCCGACGACGACCCGGCGCTCCCCGATGCAGAGCTTGCCTTCTTCGACCTTGCGGCGGTCGTGGACCACGGGCAGCAGGAACTGTGGCTCATCTTCTGCCCCTTCGGTGAGCGGTTCCTCAAAGAACCGCGGGAACAATTGTATGAAGAAGGCACGGCACGTCTCCTGGCGCTGGAAACCCGGCTGAACGGTCTGCTGCCGGTTCTGCCCGACCGGAGCCCGCAAGTCCCTCCCCGCATTTCACCCGGAATGTCCGAAGCGGACTACGCGGCGAAGGTCCGGCGGTGCCTCGAGTACATCGCGGCCGGGGATATCTATCAGGCAAACCTGTCCCATCGGTTTTCGGTGGAACTGGGCGGACGCTCGCCCCGCTCCATCTACCGCCGGCTCCGCGAGATCAACCCGTCGCCCTTTTCCGCGTTGCTTGAGCTCCCTGACGTGACGCTGGTCAGTTGCTCACCGGAGCGGCTCGTGCGGCGCTCCGGCAATGAGGTGGATACGCGGCCGATCGCCGGCACGCGCCCGCGCGGCGCCTCCACAGACGAGGACCGTCTGCTGGTTGAAGACTTGCTGATGAGCCCCAAGGAACGGGCCGAGCACATCATGCTGGTGGACTTGGAGCGGAACGATCTCGGCCGCGTGTGCTCATACGGGAGCGTCCGCGTGGACGAGTTCATGGCCGTCGAGCGCTACTCGCACGTGAGCCACATCGTGTCCAACGTCCGTGGCCATCTCGCGCCCGGGCGCGACGCGCTGGATCTGATCCGCGCGGTCTTTCCCGGCGGGACCGTCACCGGCGTGCCGAAAGTGCGCTGCATGGAGATCATCAACGAGCTGGAGCCGGTCCGCCGCGGCCCCTACACCGGCTCCATCGGGTATATCAGCCCATGCGGCGATCTGGACCTGAATATCATCATCCGGACGCTGGTCATCGCGGACGACCGTGCTTATCTCCAGACCGGCGCCGGCATCGTCGCCGACTCCGATCCCGTGCGCGAATATCAGGAAACCCTGTTCAAGGCCGAAGCGCTGCTGAAAGCCCTGCGGGAATCTTAGCCATGTGGGTCTACCTGAACGACAAGTTCGTGCCGCAGGAGGAGGCCGTCGTGTCGGTCTTTGATCACGGTTTCCTGTACGGCGACGGCGTGTATGAAACGCTGCGCGCCTATCGTGGCTGGGTGTTCCAGTTCGCCGAGCATCTGGCCCGCCTGGAACGGTCCGCGTCGCGTATCCAGCTCCACCTGCCGGTCAGCCGCGAGCGGCTGGCCGGCCTCGTGCGGGAATCCCTCTCGCGGAATCAGTTACAGGAAGCCTATCTGCGCATCACGGTCTCGCGCGGCGCGGGCGAGATCGGGCTGGACCCGGCGCTCTGCAAGTCCCCGACCTTGGTCATCATCACCAGACCGTTCCAGCCGTATCCCGAGTCGCTCTACACAGAAGGAGTGTCGGTGATCGTCGCCAAGACCAGACGCAACCTGCCGGAGGCGCTGCCGCCGCAGGTCAAGTCGCTCAATTTCCTGAACAATATCCTGGCGAAGATGGAAGCAAAGGCGGCCGGCGCCCATGAGGCCCTGATGTTGAACCACCGGGGCGACGTCACCGAAGGGACGACCAGCAACATATTTGCGGTCCAGGGAGGACGGTTGCGGACGCCGTCGGTCGAATGCGGCATCCTCGAGGGCATTACCCGCGGGTTGGTGCTTCAGCTGGCGTCCGAACTGGGCATCCCGTCGGAAGAGACGCGGCTGACCGTTGAAGATCTGCTGCGCGCCGAGGAATGTTTTCTCACCAATACGACGCAGGAAGTACTGCCGGTGACGCAGGTGAATGGCACGAGGATCGGCAACGGCCGGCCCGGCGAGATCACCCGCCGGCTCCATGCGTCATTTCGGGCTTGCCTTGACCGGTTCCTTGACGGGGTGTGACCGGTCCGCGATCCGCTCTACCTTGACCTTGGCCACCCGCCGATCGCCCAGATCCACCACCGTGAACTTGTAGTCGCCGTGGTAGAAGACCTCGCCGCCGCGGGGGAGTCCCTGGATCTGGTAGGTGATGAACCCGCTCAACGTTTCGTACTGGGATGAGATCGGGATCGGCAGCGCGTATTCAGCAATGAGGTCTTTCACGGGCATGGAGGCGTCGACAAGAAACGCCCCGTCCTTGAGACGCTCGACTGGCTTCTCCTCCGTGTCGTACTCGTCCTGAATCTCCCCGACGATCTCCTCGATCAGGTCTTCCAGCGTCACCAGCCCCTCGACGCTGCCGTACTCGTTGACCACGATGGCCATGTGAATCCGCCGGCGCTGCATCTCCTTGAGCAGCAGACTGACCTTCATGGCTTCGGGGACGTAATAGACCGGGTGGAGCAGGTCCGTGAGGCGGATGGGCTTGCCCGACGCGACCTGGCTCAAGAGGTCTTTCTGGTAGAGAATGCCCAGCAGGTCGTTGAGCCCCTTGCGGTACACCGGGTACCGGGAGAATTTGTTCTCATCGATGTAGCGCAGGAGCTCGGGCGTCGGCTGGTCAATCTCGATCGCGCACATCTTGGGGCGCGGGACCATGACTTCCTTCACAGAGGTGTCGGTGAACTCGAACACGCTGCGGATGAGCTCCTGCTCGGTCTTGTCAAAGACCCCGGTCTCCTGACCTTCCTTCATCAGCAGGTTGATCTCTTCTTCAGAAATGAAGACCTTTCCGTCCGGAGCAGCCTTGCCCATCAGACGTAGGACGCTTCGGCTTGACAGGGCCAACGGTTTGATGCCCCAGGCCGCCACCCGCGAGAACCACTCCAGCGGATAGGCGACCAGCAACGCGAGCCGTTCCGGATTCTTGAGAGCCAGCATCTTGGGGACGAGTTCGCCCAGGATGAGAGAGCAATAAGAAATAACGAGCACCACGACCCCCACCGCGACCGGCTCCGCCAACGTTTCCATATATGGAAGGGGGAGTGCCAAGAGAAGAGGCTTCAGCGACTCGATCGCGGCGACGCCGCTCAGCGCGGCAGCCGCGGCGCCGGCCACCGTCACTCCGATTTGAATAGTCGCCAGGAAGCGCTCGGAGTCATCCTGAAATCCGTGGACCAGCCTGGCCTGTGCGTTCCCCTCCTCCATAAGCTGCTTGATGCGGCTGCGTCGGGTCTTGACGATGGCCAGCTCCGCGCAGGCGAAGAAGCCGTTCAAGAGGATCAGGACTCCAATAGCGATCAGTTCCAACCACATCGGTGCACCCCCCGTTACCAAGCCTTCGTAGCAGGGGGTATTGTATACGAAGCGGCTCCTAAACACACAATATCAGGTCAATTTGCCGCCTCACTGCGCTCCCGCTTCAGAAATAACCGGAAACACCCGATAGGAAAAGGACGGCAAATAACAGGGAACCGTTGACACATAGGAAAGGGTTGGGTATGGTGGACCTCATGCTGCGGCATCGTCGCTCGTACGGGTATCCCTGGGTCCTGGTGAGTCTTGTCGTCATGGGCGTCTCTTCGCAGGATGCCTTCGCCGAGACCATCTATCGTTTTGTGGACGCCAACGGCGTGATCCACCTTTCCAACGCGCCGACCGACTCGCGCTACCAGAAAGTTCGGGAAGAGCGCGCGCCGGCGGTGGCCAAGCCCGCGGCCTCCGTCCAATCTCAACTCGCGCAGCGGCCTGCGGAGGAGGCACGAACCAGCGAGACGATCTACCAGTACATAGACTCTCAAGGCGTGGTCCATTTTTCCAACGTCCCGACGAACCCTCGCTACAAAAAAGTACGGGGAGAGCGGACACTGGCCCGCCTGAAACCGACGCTGCCGGCCTCGGGGCTCCACGAGACCATCCTCCAGAATTCTCACAAGCACAGCCTGAGCCCGGCACTCGTGCATGCCGTCATCCGCGCCGAGTCGGCCTATGATCCCAATGCCGTTTCGACGAAGGGCGCCATGGGCCTGATGCAGTTGATGCCGGGCACGGCGTCGCTGTTGAAAGTCTCGAATCCGTACGATCCCGAGGAGAACGTCTCCGGCGGCGTGCGCTACCTGCGCTATCTGCTGAACCGATTCGGAGGGAACTTGGAGCTGGCCCTGGCCGCCTACAACGCGGGAGAGTCCAGAGTGCTGCGCGAGAGCCGGATTCCACGGATCAGCGAAACCCAGCAGTACGTCCGGAAAGTCCTCCGCTTTTACAAGGATCTCTCCCGTGAGGGGATCGGCGCGCGGCCTACCCGAACCTACGACGCCGAAACTCCGCCGCTCGTGACGCGGCGGTTCATCAACTACCTCAGCCCCGACTAAACCACCCGTACCGCGCCGCCGGCAGACGCTGAGAGCTGGATGTGGCGGTCCCATCCGGCTGAAACCTCGTCCTGGAAATCCGACCGGAAATGGGCGCCGAGGCTATGCTCGCGTTGCAAGGCCGCGGTCGCGACGAGACGCCCCACCGTCACCATATTCTGGATCTCCAGCTCGCGGCGGGTCTGGCACCGGCCTTTGAGACGCTCTTCCCATTTCTCAAGCTGCGCGAGCGCGGCCAGCAGGCCATCCCGGTTCCGGATGATGCCGACCTTCGCCCACATCACCCGGCGCAACGAGTTGCGCAGCTTCTCCATGGCGAGCTGATCACCGCCCTCGCCCTTCCCTGCCCCTTCATGGGTCATGGCATGCTTCGAACTCAAGTGGTGCGCGTACGCGGCGGCGGCCTCTGCCGCGCGGGCGCCGAAGACCAGGCCCTCCAGCAGGGAATTGCTGGCCAGGCGGTTCGCGCCATGGACGCCGGAACAGGCCACCTCGCCGGCGGCAAACAGTCCGGGAATGCTCGTGGCTCCATGTGTGTCCGTCCACACGCCGCCCATCATGAAGTGCGCGCTGGGGCAGACCGGGATCATCTCTTCCGTGATGTCCACATCGTAGCGCAGGCATGTCGCGTAGATCGTCGGGAAGCGCTCCCGGATGAAGACCGGGTCCAGGTGGGTCACGTCGAGAAAGACATGCCGGGCGGACGTCGCCACCATTTCGTTCCAGATCGCGCGGGAAACGATGTCGCGCGGCGCCATCTCGGCCATCTCATGGTAGCGCCCCATGAACGCCTCGCCCTTGATGTTGCGCAGAATGCCGCCTTCCCCCCGCATGGCCTCGGAGAGCAGAAATTGCGGAGTGGCCGGCAGGTACAACGCCGTGGGGTGGAACTGGACGAATTCCATGTCCTCCACGATCGCGCCGGCGCGGTAGGCCATCGCGATCCCGTCGCCGGTGGCAACAGGAGGGTTGGTCGTCCTGGCGTAGATCTGTCCGGCTCCTCCGGTGGACAGGACCACGGCCCGCGCCTTGACCTGCCTCACCTCCCCGGAGGATTCGTCCAGCACCGACGCGCCACGGCAGCGCCCTTCCCCGTCTTTCAGCAGGTCGACGGTGAAGTGGTGGTCGCGCCAGGCGATTTGCGGCAGGGAACGGGCCTCGTCGAGCAGGGCGCGGACCATTTCGGTGCCCGTGGCGTCGCCGCCGGCGCGCATGATGCGGTCCCGGCTGTGCGCGGCCTCGCGGGCGAAGGCATACTCGTCCCCCGCTTTGTCGAAACGCGCGCCCCAGCGGATCAACTCCTGAATCCGGGCCGGCCCTTCTTCGACAAGCACCTGGACCGCCGCCTCCCGGCACAATCCCTTGCCGGCGCGCACCGTATCGTCGCGATGCAACGCGATGTCGTCTTCCTCCGACGCGACGGCCACGCCCCCCTGCGCATAGATCGAACTCCCCTCGGCGGGGCTCCCCTTCGTCAGGATCAGGACGCGCCCGGCCCGGCTCAACCCGATGGCCGCCCTCAGGCCGGCGACGCCGCTGCCGATGACAAGAAAGTCGGCGCCCATGCTACCGTCCCCTCGGCCGCTCAACCTGAATCCTGCGGGCGGACATGCCGAAGGGCGCATCGCCGTCGACAGCGCTCAGCGTGAGGGTCTGATGCCCCACCATCCGGAACACGGCGTGGCCCCGCTCCCGGAGCGGCTGGTCGTCGTCCCGGCTTTTCCACTGCCCCTGCCAGTGGAAATGCACGGCGACATCAGGCCCTTCCACCATCACCCGATCGATCGTGAAATCCAGGCCGATCTGTTCGTAGAGGGCAAAGTCCCGCCGGATGTCGGCCTCCATCTTGCGGAGGCTCTCCAAGGGCATGAACAGGCTCTGGAAGACACCGGGGTCTTTGCCTGTGTAAGCCTTCCGTATCTGTTCCACCGTGGCGTCGATCTTCCGAACGCGCTCAGCGTCAACCGGATTGACGGCGCTGGGCTTGGAGCAGGCCACGGCCCCGAGCCACACAAACCCGACGAGTCCCACGGTCACGACAGAACGGACCAGCTTGCAATCTCGCGTGGACATGAAAGATGGATTATAGCATTCTTGACACGCCTGCCCTAATAGAATACCCTCTGCCCGCTTTTGGAACAGACCGGCTTGCTATTGCCGGTCAGATTAGGTAGATTGCTGGAAGCTTTCGGGAGAAACCCAATGTCGAGTGTCGTCAAGAAGCGCCGGAAGAAAATGCGGAAGCACAAGCATCGGAAACTCCGCCGGCGCATGAAATTCGCGCGCCGGAAAGCGTAGGCGTGCCCTTCGAAAGGAGGCTCAGCCATGGCCAATGATGGCAAAAAAGTCCGCGTCAAGATCCGGACGACCCAGGCCGTCTACATCGGCGACATCAAGCTGCCCGCCATGCGCAATCGAATGTCCGATTACTTCAACGATGAGAAGTACACCTTCCTCAACCTCACCGACGTGAGGATCGTGAACACGAAGGAAGAGATGGAATTCGTCTGCATCAACAAGAATATGATCGAGTCCATCACCGACGCCGAGTAGAGCGGCGGAGCGTCCACCGCTCCGCTCCCCCCTCCTGATGTCCCGCTTCACCCTGTTCGGCCGGTTCATCCCCTACCTCCGGCCGTATCGCAGCCGCATGGCCGCCTCCGCCCTACTCGTGATGGGCGCCGCCGGTATCAACCTGGCCATGCTCTGGGTGATCCGCCGGCTGGTGGACACGGTGCTCGTCCAGCGGGACCCGGCCGCCCTGAACACGGCCATAGCCGAACTCGGCGCCTTGTTCCTCTGCCAAGGCGCGCTCGGCATGGGGCACAGCTACCTGACCGCCTCGACGAGCCAGCGCATCATGGCGGACTTCCGGACGCATCTCTTCAGCCATCTCCAGTCCCTCTCGCTGAGCTTCTTCGCCAAACGGCGGACCGGCGAATTGATGTCGCGGCTCATGAACGACGTGGGGTCCCTGCAGAGCGCCCTGACCGAGGTCCCGATCGACCTTGCCAAGCAACTCGTCACCCTGACGGGCGGCCTCGCCATCCTGTTCTTCATGAACTGGCGGCTGTGCGTGCTGATCCTGTTCCTGCTCCCCGCCATCGTGCTGGTGGCGCGCTTTTTCGGGCGCCGCCTCAAGGCGCTGTCCACGGGCATCCAGGACGAGACGGCGCGCACCTCGACGATTCTGGAAGAAGTCGTGTCCGGCATCCGGGTGGTCAAGTCCTTCGTGCGGGAGGACTACGAGCGGGAACGGTTCGGGACCCAGGTCCGCCGCACACTGGACATGGTGCTCACACGCGCGCGGATTATGGCGGTCTTCGTGCCGGTCATCACCTTCGCCACCTTCGTTTCGGCGGCGGCGGTCCTCTGGTATGGAGGCACCCAAGTCATCAAGGGCGCGATGAGTCCGGGAGACCTGATCGCCTTCGTGCTCTATGCCGGCCTGCTGATCGGCCCCTTCGGGACATTCGCGCGCCTCTTCTCCCAGGTCAAGGAGGCCCAAGGCGCGCTGGAACGGGTTTTTGAAATCCTTGACACCAAGCCCGAGGTCGCCGACGCGCCCGACGCCCGCCCGCTCCCTTCCGCCGAAGGCCGCGTGTCCATGCAGGGCGTGAGCTTCTCGTACGACGGCCGCACGCCCGTTCTGGCCGACATCGCCTTCAGCGCCCGGCCGGGCGAACTGGTCGCGCTGGTCGGCCCGTCGGGCTCGGGCAAAACGACCATGATCAATCTCATCCATCGGTTTTACGACCCCGCGGCAGGCTCCGTCACGATCGACGGCCACGCTCTGCGGTCCGTCACCATGCAGAGCCTCTACAGCCAGATCGCGTTGGTGCCGCAGGAGACGCACCTGTTCGGCGGGACGATCCGGGACAACATCAGGTACGGGCGCGGCTCTGCCGCCGAAGCGGAAATCGTGGCCGCGGCCCGTGCGGCGAACGCGCACGACTTCATCACGGCCCTGCCGGACGGTTACGAGACGGTGGTCGGCGAAAAGGGAATCAACCTCTCGGGGGGGCAGCGTCAGCGGATCGCCATCGCGCGGGCCGTCCTCAAAGACCCGCGGATCCTCATTCTGGACGAGGCCACCTCGTCGCTCGACAATGAATCGGAGTTGCTGGTGCAGGACGCCCTGGACCGCCTCATGAAGGGACGGACGACGTTCGTGATCGCGCACCGCCTCAGCACGATCCAGAAGGCAGACCGGATTTTAGTGTTGGACAAGGGGCGGATCGTCGAGGAGGGCACCCACGCCGCCCTCCTCGACCAAAAAGGCCTGTACTACCACCTCTACACGCTGGGACTGGTGGAGACGTAAGGGGGACAGTCCCCCTTCCGACATGGGGACTGTCCCCGTCTTCGACTTGCCTACCGGATCGTCGAGAAGTCGACCTCCCAGCTCATGGAATCGCCCATCGGGGGGAAGAGGGTGATCTTGGTGGGCGCCTTGGGGTCGAAGGACCCGTACGCGAAGGACGCCGCAATCTTACCCCGATAGGCCTGTCCTTTCTCGTTCTTCTTGGCCTTGTCCGGCTTGGCCATCTCGCCTTTGAGCATTTTGCCTCCCTGTTCCAGCGTCGCGCTGGAACCTTCGGCAAAGTCCACCGTGTCGCCGCAAAAATCAAACACGATCTTCAGGCGGTTCGCTTCCACGGTTTTCTTGATCGCGGCATCGACCTGGTCCTTGTCCCGTTCCGCCCGCGCAGGATCGACTGCGATCAGGGCGCCCAGGCGATTGAGCCCGACTGTCTTGGTCTGGATTTCGCCGCCGCCGCCGCACAGATCCTTCGAGAGATCGGCGCCGAACCGGGTCGGAAGCGTCTTGATTTCCTTCAGCTGCTTCCCGTCTTCAACGGCTTTTTTGACGGCGGCCGCATCAAGATCGACATCGATCGCGCCGGCCGTTCCCGCCGCCAGACATACCATGCCCCCCACAGCCATCACTCTCCGCAACCAACGTCTCCGTGCTGATTCGATCATTCGCGCGCCCCCTTCTCTCTTGAGTTGAAAACGGCCATCCCTTGCCTTCATTCTAAAAAAACACCCCGATGTTTGCAAACCGGCTTGCCAATGAAAGGAGCGCCCTGTTAGAGTGAGGGCCGCTGAACCCTTTCAAGGAGAGAACTCGTGGAAAACGAATTAGTCGCCCGATTAAAAGTAGTCCTCAAGGATTATAAAGACATCTCGCTGGATTTCGTCATCGAGCATGTCCGTGACACCATCAAGAACCGCATAGTCAAGGCCTTCCATGTCAACAAGCACATCCCGCAAGGGTACGAGGACCAGGGCGCGTTCAACTTGTTGATCGTCACGGCCGGCAACCATCTCTTCGACTGCGTGGTCGGGGAGGAATATTTCCGGTACGACGCGGTGGCCGTCACGGCTCTCGACAAAGTCCAGGTGATGGACGGGCAATGGGAGAACAAGGAGACGAACAAGACCGAAACCTTCCTGAGCCTGCGTCTCTCGCACAGCGACGAGAGCCACGTGGCCCTGGCGCTGGCAGACGGCGAGCGCCCCAGCCTCAAAGCCCTCGCCGACATGATTCTTGCCGTCCGCAACCCGGAACCATGATCGCGCAAGGTTAATCGTTATTCGTTAATCGTTGCGGCCTCTCGCTCCTAACCCTTGCCGTTTAACGTTTAACGATTAACCTCCGACTCACCCACCCAGCTTCACGACAATCTCCCACTCCTTGGCGCTCACCGGCTGAACCGAGAGCCGGCTGCCCCGCCGAAGCAGGACCATTTTCTCCAGCCCCTTCGTCTTGCGCAGGACATCCAGGGGCACGGGCTTGCGCAACGGCTTGAGCGCCCGCAGGTCCACCATGTCCCAGATCGGCCTCTCGCGCGTCGCCTTGGGGTCGTAGTGAATACCTTTCGGATCGAACTGGGTATGATCGGGGTACGCCTCCCGCACGACTTCCGCAAGGCCGACCACGCCCGGCTGGTCGCAGTTGCTGTGATAGAACAGCACCTTGTCCCCCGTCCGCATCTCCCGCATGTAGTTGCGCGCCTGGTAGTTCCGGACACCGTCCCAGTGGTTGGTCGCGTGCTTCGACTTCACCAGACCATCAAAGCTGAAGGCCGTGGGTTCCGATTTCATCAGCCAGTAATGGGCGGGTGGCATGGGCGGCAGAATATTCACAGCGCCGGGACGAGTCAAGCCTTGCCCTGGCGCAACTGTCCGGCTAGAGTAGTCCTTCATGAGCAAGCCGGCGCTGTTTCTCCTCCCGCTGCTGTGCGCGGTCGCCGTCGCGTCTTCCACGCAGGCTGAACGCACGCCTTCGCGTCATCCCTGTGACGGCGTTCCGACCGCCGCCGGAACGGCCCTCGCCGCCGAGTTGGTCGCCGACGGCTTTCGGCTGCCGGTCCATCTGACCGCACCTCCCCATGACCACGACCGGCTGTTCGTCGTCGAGCAGGCCGGGACGATCCGGATCATCAAATCCGGCCGGACGGTGCCGCGCCCCTTCCTGGACATCCGCGATCGCGTCCGCTCGGGTGGTGAGCGCGGGCTCCTGAGCCTGGCGTTCCACCCGGACCACGCGTCGAACCGCCGCTTCTTCGTCTACTACACCGACGGCACCGGCGACCTGGTGATCTCCGAGTTCATCACGTCGGTGACCGATCCGGACACCGCGAATCCCGCGAGTGAACGGCGACTCCTGACGATCCCGCATCGCAAGTACGGCAACCACAACGGCGGGCAGCTTGCCTTCGGGCCGGACCGTTTCCTGTACATCGGGACAGGCGACGGCGGCGCCGGCGGCGACCCGGACAACCACGGGCAGACCAAGACGTCGCTGCTCGGCAAGTTGCTTCGGCTCGACGTGGACAAGCCTGTAGCCGGCAGGTTATACGGCATCCCCCCCACCAACCCGTTCGTCAAGGACGGGCGCGCGGCCCCTGAAATATGGGCCTATGGCCTGCGCAACCCCTGGCGCTTCTCCTTCGACCGCGTAACCGGCGACCTCTATATCGCCGACGTCGGGCAAAACGCGTGGGAAGAAGTGAACGTCCAGCCCGCATCAAGCAAGGGAGGCGAGAACTACGGCTGGCGGTACATGGAAGGTATGCATTGCTACGACCCGCCCTCAGAATGCCCGACGCGCGGGCTGGCGTTGCCGGTACTCGAGTACCCGCAACGAGTCGGAGGATCATCCATCACAGGGGGCTTCGTCTACCGTGGCTGTCGCATGCCGGACCTGCGCGGCACCTATTTCTACAGCGACTACGTGAAGGGCTTCATCCGGACCTTCGTACTGGCCGACGGCAAGCCCACGCAGGAGATGGATGTGACCGGCGAGCTCTCCCCGTCCCGGCCGACCTTCACGTGGCATCTGAGCTCATTCGGAGAGGACGCGCGCGGCGAGGTCTATCTGGTGGAGCATGCCGGCGGAGAGATCTATCGGGCGGTGCCGAGGAAGTGAGGGGGGATCGAAGTGCCGGCACAGCTAGCTCGGGGTGGTGGTCCCAACGGGATTTGAACCCGTGTTTATGCCTTGAGAGGGCACCGTCCTAGGCCAGGCTAGACGATGGGACCACTGGCTCGGCACCTTAACGAAAAGGACGAGAACTTGTCAACGTGCAGTCCTGCTGCTGCTTGCGCTGCGCGATACCCACCTGATATAAAGAAAACACCTGCGGACACATGAAAGAGGCGGAAAAGACGCATGGGCGGAACGAATCCGTACATCGAAAAATCTGAAGTCGAACTCCCGAAGAAGGCTTACAAAATCACATTCCGCAAGCCGGACGGGCCGTCGATCGTCTTTGAGGTGGACCCCGCCAAGCTCCCCTATGGTCCAACCGGTTTGCCCGGAAGCATCCTCGACATCGCGTTGAACGGAGGAGCCGCGGGCCTTGATTTGGAGCATGCCTGCGGCGGCGTCTGCGCCTGCTCAACGTGTCACGTGAAGGTGGTCAAGGGGCTGGAGTCCTGCAACGAGCCCACCGACGACGAGCTCGATCAGCTCGACGAGGCGCCGGATCTCTCTTTAAACTCCCGGCTTGGCTGCCAATGCGTGCCGAACGGTTCGATGGACATCGAAATCGAAATTCCCGCCTGGAACAAGAACCTCGTCAAGGAAGGTCATTAACGCGCTTAATCATAAGTCTCGTACTTCGCCTCCTTCCTCTCGAACCCCAGCCCTTTCAGATAGGCCTTGAGCGGATGCACGAAGACCTTCGTGCCGCAGACCATCGGCAGGAAATCCTTGCGGCCGGCCCAGAGCGAGGCAAGGATGTCCTGTTCAGGCCGGCTGTCCTCCCCCGCACCGCCGCTTCCATCCAGCACGGTCGGCAGATAGCGGAAGGACCCGTGGCGGGTAGCCAGCTCGTTGAACTCATCATGATAAATTCGCTCGGCGCGAGCCGGTGAGCCGTAAATGAGGGTCACCTGGCGCGCCGTCGGACCGGCGAACAGGTGCCCGAGCATGCACCGTACGGGAACGATGCCGGTATACCGCGCGACAAAGACCAGGTTCATGGTCGACGAGGGGGGCAGGACAAAATTCCCATAGGGCCCCGCAAGCATCACCCCGTCCCCCTCTTTCAACGTCGCCAGATACCCGCTGCCCAGGCCGCCGGGAACAAGGTCGAACGCCAGCACCACGTTCCCGGCGGACGATTCCGGTTCAGCCATGGAGTAGGCCCTGGTCAGGGGAGGACGCTCGCCCACCGGCAGCTTCAGCGACACGAATTGACCGGGCACGAAGGAGATCTTCGATTCGAGAGGAAAAAGCACCAACTCGCGAACCGTGGGGGATAACCGGCGGAGTCCCACCACCCTGGCTCGCTGCGTCGGCTCACTCATTGAGCGCGTTGACGAACGGGTAAGGAGAGATGGCTGGGGGACGAGGATTCGAACCTCGGTAGACAGATCCAGAGTCTGTCGTCCTACCACTAGACGATCCCCCAACCCATGTCACGTGGTATGCCGACATTATCGGTGGCTCAGCACATCAAGTCAATGGCCTTCTTGAGCCGCGCGAGCGTCCGCGCGCGGCCCAGCAGCGCCATCACGTCGAAGATGCCGGGGCTGACCGTCCCGCCCGTGAGCGCCACGCGGACCGGCTGCGCCAGCTTGCTCATCGAGAGGCCCGTCTCCGCCAGCACGGACTTAAACCCCTGCTCGAGCGCATCGTGCTCGAACAGGGCCACATCTTCCAGCGCGGCGACCAGCTTGGTGAAGGCCGGCCGCATCGCCGCGTTCAGGAATTTCTTCGCGGCTTCCTGGTCCATCGTGACCGATTCCTGAAAGAACGGCACCGCCTTGTCGGCCATCTCCACCAGCGTCTGCGACCGCTCGCGGAAGGCGACGACCAGCTTTTCGAGCCAGGCAGAGTCCGGCTGCGTCCCTCCGTTCAGCATTCCCCGCTTCCGGAGGAACGGGACCAGCAGACTGGCCACATGCTTCGTATCCGCCGTCTTGAGATACTGGCCGTTCAACCACAAGAGCTTGTCGGGATTGAACGCCGCCGGGGATTTGGTGATGTTCTCCAGCGAGAACTTTTCGATCATCTCCTGCATTGTGAACACTTCCTGGTCGCCGTACGACCAGCCCAGCCGGACCAGATAGTTGACCAACGCCTCGGGCAGGTAGCCCGCCTCCTGATACTCCAGCACCGACGTGGCCCCGTGCCGCTTGGACAGCTTGACCTTGTCCATCCCGAGGATCATGGACAGGTGGCCGAACCGCGGCGGCTCGTAGCCCAAGGCCCGATAGAGCAGAATCTGCCTGGGCGCGTTGTTGAGGTGATCGTCGCCGCGGATGACATGGGTGATCTTCATCCGGGTATCATCCACCACCACGCCGAAATTGTAGGTCGGCATCCCGTTGGACCGCACGATGACGAGATCGTCCATCTGCGCGTTGTCGAACGTGACGTCACCCTTGATCAGGTCATGGACGGTGGTCCGCCCTTCCTGCGGCGACACAAAACGGGTGACCGGTGCGATGCCGGCCGGCGCGGCGCCGGATCGCACACGGCATCGTCCGTCGTACTTCGGCAGCTCTTTGCGGGCCAGGGCCTCTTTCCGGCGGGCTTCCAGTTCCTCTTCCGTGCAGTAGCACAGGTAGGCCTTCCCTTCCGCCAGCAACCGGTCGGCGTGCTCTTTGTAAATGGACAGGCGCTCGGTCTGATAGATCGGCCCCTCGTCCCAGTCCAGCCCCACCCACTTCAGCCCGTCCAGAATGGCCTGGATGGCTTCAGGTGTCGACCGTTCGCGGTCCGTATCTTCGATCCGAAGGATGAACACTCCCTTTTCGTGCCTGGCAAAAAGCCAGTTGAAGAGAGCCGTGCGGACTCCACCGATGTGGAGGTACCCCGTCGGGCTGGGGGCAAACCGGACTCTGACTTGACTCATAGGGCGAATTTACCTGTCCGTTCTTAAGGCCTCGAAAGATAATACAAATATTTTACATTGACAAGCATTTTTGGCAGTGTTATATCTATACCCGACCAAGATGGTCTCCGATATAAATAGTCCCCGACTGTTTAAATCGGAATCATTTCGATGCTGAAACTTTCCAAAAAGACCGATTACGCCCTGATGGCCATCCAATACATGGCCTCAAAGGGCGCCGCTCGCGTGGTCAATACCAAGGAAATCGCCGAGGAGTATAAGATCCCGGTCGAGCTCCTGGCCAAGGTGCTCCAGAAACTCGGAAAGAAAGGCCTGATCACCAGCCAGAACGGCCCGAAGGGCGGGTATGTCCTCGCCAAACCACCGGAGGCCATCTCGGTGCTCTCCATCATCCAGGCGATCGAAGGGCACGTCGGCATCACCGAATGCTACCACAACGAGGATTCCCACTGTATGCAGATGGCGCGCTGCAACATCCGCAACCCTATTCGCAACATTCAGAACAGCATCTACGGCCTGCTCGACAGCATGTCGATCGAAGACATGAACTCGTTCAACACAACCACCATCGAACCGCCCGCGAGATTATTCAGCCATCGGACTTAATTTTCGAGCAGGAATAAGGAGCCCCGCAATGAAGTTTCCGATTTACATGGACAATCACTCCACGACGCCGATGGATCCCAGGGTCCTCGAAACGATGCTGCCCTACTTCACCGAAAAGTTCGGCAATGCCGCCAGTCGCAACCACCAGTTCGGGTGGGAGGCTGAAGAAGCGGTGGAGAACGCGCGCAAGCAGATCGCCAAGCTCATTCACTGCGACGCCAAGGAGATCGTCTTCACCAGCGGCGCCACGGAATCGGACAACCTCGCGCTCAAGGGCGTCGCGGAGATGTACAAGGAGAAGGGCGATCACATCGTCACGTGCAGCACGGAGCACCGGGCGATCCTGGACACCTGCAAGTCGCTGGAGAAGCGCGGCATCAAGGTGACCTACCTGCCGGTCGAGAAGGACGGCCGGGTCAATCCCGACGAGGTCCGCAAAGCCATCACGGACAAGACGATCCTCATCTCGATCATGCTGGCCAACAACGAAATCGGGACGATCCATCCGATCGCCGAGATCGGCAAGATCGCCAAGGAGAAGGGCATTCTCTTGCACTGCGACGCGACGCAGGGCGTCGGCAAGATCCCCGTGGACATCGAAGCGCTCAAGGTCGACCTGATGTCCTTCACCGCCCACAAGATTTACGGTCCCAAGGGCGTCGGCGCCCTGTACGTGCGGAAGAAGGGGCCGCGGGTCCGCCTCGTGCCCCAGATGGACGGCGGCGGCCACGAGCGGGGGATGCGGTCCGGTACGCTTCCCGTCCCCCTGATCATCGGATTCGGAAAGGCCTGCGAGCTCTGCGCGCAGGAGATGCCGGCCGAAAGCAAGCGGATCGCGGCGATGCGGGACCGTCTCCAGGCCCGGATCATGACGGACCTGGACGAGTGCTACCTCAACGGGCACCCGACGGAACGGCTGCCGCACAACCTCAACATCAGCTTCGCGTACGTGGAAGGCGAGGCCCTGCTCATGGGCGTCAAGGAGATCGCGCTGTCGTCCGGCTCGGCCTGCACTTCGGCGACGCTGGAGCCGTCCTATGTGCTGCGGGCCTTGGGCGTGGGCTCGGACCTCGCGCACTCCTCCATCCGGTTCGGGCTCGGCCGGTTCACGACCGACGAAGAAGTCGACTACACGGCCAAGCGGATGGTCGAGGCCGTGCAGCGGCTGCGCGAAATGTCCCCGCTTTACGAAATGGCCAAGGAAGGCATCGACTTGAAATCCGTCCAATGGGCGGTGCATTAATAGATAGGGGGAAGGATCATGGCATACAGCGAAAAGGTCATCGACCATTACAACAATCCGCGGAACATGGGGAGCCTGCCGAAGGACGACAAGCAAGTGGGCACCGGGATCGTGGGCGCTCCGGAGTGCGGCGACGTCATGAAGCTGCAGATCAAGGTCGAGAACGACGTGATCGTGGACGCCAAGTTCAAGACCTTCGGCTGCGGCTCCGCGATCGCCAGCTCCAGCCTGGCCACCGAATGGCTCAAGGGCCGCACCGTCGACGAGGCGTACAAGATCAAGAACACCGACATCGTGCAGGAGCTGAACCTGCCGCCGGTGAAGATCCACTGCTCGGTCCTGGCCGAGGACGCCATCAAGTCCGCGTTGGAAGACTACAAGAAGAAAGCCGCCGGGGCAAAGTAAAGGAGGCATACGTCCCATGGAAGAGACCGCCGCAACCACCCCGATCGTGACGTTGACGCCGAACGCCGTCAAAGAAGTCAAGCGCCTCCAGGAAGTCCAGGGCCTGGGCTCGGCGGCGCTGCGCTTGGGCGTCAAGGGCGGCGGCTGTTCGGGACTCAGTTACACCGTCAATTTCGATACGGAGATGGGTCCGCATGATCAGTCCTACGAAGTCGAGGGCATCCGGATCATCGTGGACATGAAGAGCGCGATCTACCTCCAAGGGACCCAGCTCGACTATCAGAAGGACATGCTGAGCGGCCAGTTCAAGTTCAGCAACCCGAACGCCGCCAAGAGCTGCGGCTGCGGAGAATCGTTCTCCGTCTGACCGCACCTCACTTCAGGAAACGCACGCGCACAGGGCATGGCCGGACTCGACGGCCATGCCCGTTGTGTCTAAGGCATAGGGAACCCCGCATGGAAACCAAAAAGAAAGAGCTGCCCGTGGTGCCCATGGCTCGCAGCATGTGCTGGCACTGCCAGTCCGACATCGGCGGCGAATATTTTTGCGGCCAGTGCGTCAAGGTCCAGCCCCTGTCGAAGGACATCGACTACTTCACATGTCTGGGGCTCCCCCGGAAGCTGAACATCGATACCGTGTCCCTGGAGAGCAAGTTCTACGAACTGAGCCGGGCCTTTCACCCGGACTTCTATGAGGGCAAATCGGAGATGGAACGGGCCGTCAGCCTGGCCAATTCCGCCGTCCTCAACCAGGCCTACCGGACGCTGAAGGATCCGATCCTGCGCGTGGAATACCTCCTGCGGTTGGAGGCCGGGGCCGCCAAGGACATCCCCGGGAAAGCGCCCGCCGATCTCTTTGAAACGATCCTGGAAATTCAGGAACACCTCGAGGAGTTCCAGGCGGCCAAATCCCAGAACGATGCCGCCTCCGCCGCCCGCGCCGGAGGCTTACTGAAAACCGCCCGGAAGACCCTGGAGGCGAAACGGGCCGCGCTGGAGAGCCGCCTGGCCGAGCTCTTCCAGATCTGGGACCGGCTGATCGAAAAAGGGCTCCCCGACCAGGCCCACTCGGCCCAGAAGGAACAGACGTTGAAAGAGATGCGCGGCCTGCTGTCCGAGCGCACCTACGTGACCAACATGCTCGGCAACATCTCGGAGGCCCTGGAGTAAATGGCGCGCATCGTCGGGATCGACCTCGGGACGACCAACTCGCTCATCGCCTACATGAAAGGGAAGACTCCCGCAGTCATCGCGGGGTCCGAGGGACGCGCGATGGTGCCGTCCATCGTCGCCTCCACGCCGGAGGGGTTTCTTGTCGGCGACGAGGCCAAGGCGCAGCTCCTCCAAAATGCCGCACAGACCGTCTATTCCGTCAAGCGCTTCATGGGCAAGGGGCTGGCGGACGTCACGCAGGAGTTGCAGTACTTCCCGTTCACGCTCACCGAGCAGGGCGGCGTCATCCGTCTCCAGATCGGCGACAAGGCGCTCACCCCGCCCGAAATCTCGGCCATGATCCTCAAGGAGCTGAAAGCCCGCGCCGAGGCGTTCTTCGGCGAGGAGATCCGCAAGGCCGTCATCACGGTCCCCGCCTACTTCAACGACAGCCAGCGGCAGGCCACCAAAGACGCCGGCAAGATCGCGGGGCTGGACGTGGCGCGGCTCGTCAACGAGCCGACCGCCGCTTCGCTCGCCTACGGCCTCCAGAAACGGAAACAGGGCATCATCGCCGTCTACGACCTGGGAGGCGGCACCTTCGACATCTCGATCTTGAAACTCAAGGGCGGCATCTTCGAGGTCCTCGCGACGAACGGCAACACGCACCTCGGCGGCGACGACTTCGACCGGCGCCTGGTGGACGTGATGACCCGTGAGTACAAACGCCAAAGCGGCGCAACGCCCTTCCCCGAAGGGTTCATCATTCAAAGGATGAGAATGGCGGCTGAAGAGGCGAAATGCCGGCTCTCGTCGGAAACCGAGGCCGCGGTTGATCTGCCGCTGGATAACTACCGCCGGACCTTTACCCGCCGCGAATTCGAGATGCTGGTCGACGACTTGGTGGAGAAGACACTGGCGCCCTGCCGGCAGGCGATCAAGGATGCCGGGCTGGCGGCCACGGACGTGGACGAGGTCGTCCTCGTCGGCGGCTCCACGCGGATACCCCTCGTGCGGCAGCGGGTTCAGGCGCTGTTCGGGAAGCCGCCTCATTGCGAGCTCAACCCGGACGAAGTGGTGGCGCTCGGCGCCGCCGTCCAGGCGGACATTCTCTCCGGCGGCATTCAGGACATGCTGCTGCTCGACGTGACGCCGCTGACCCTCGGGATCGAGACGATGGGCGGCGTGATGAGCAGCCTGATCCGCCGCAACACGACGATCCCGACCAGCGCGAAGGAGATGTTCACGACGTTCGTGGACGGCCAGACGTCCGTGGATATCCATATCCTCCAGGGCGAGCGCGAGCTCGTCAAGGACAACCGGAGCCTGGCGCGCTTCCAGCTCAGGATTCCTCCTCTCCCGGCCGGCATCCCCCGCGTCGAGGTCACCTTCATGATCGACGCGAACGGGATCCTCAGCGTCACCGCCCGCGATGTCCGCACCGGCGAGGCGCAGTCCATCGAGGTGAAACCGTCCTACGGCCTGTCGGACCAGGAAGTCGAGCGCATGATCCGCGAGTCCTTCGTCTTCGCCCAGCAGGACATCACGGAGCGGCAGCGGATCGAGGCGATGAACGAGGCGGAGAGTATCTTAAAAGCGACCGAGAAGGCGCTGGCGCGCGCCGACAGGCTGGCCACACCGGAGGAACTGGCGGCGATCCGGCAGGCGATCGCCGACCTCAAAGCCGCCATGGGGGGCACCAATCACCGCCCGATCCGGGACGCCATCGCGGCGTTGGACAAGGCCTCCTACAGCGTGGCCGAGAAGCTCATGAACAGTACGCTGCAGGACGCGCTGAAGGACAAAAAGCTTTCGGACGTGAAGTAAGGGGAGGGAACCCCCATGGAGATAGACTGGAACGACACCGAGGAGATCGCCATCCAGTTGCTCGAGCGGCATCCCGAGATCGATCCGCTTACGATCCGGTTCACGGACCTGCACCAATGGGTCACGTCGATTCCAGGCTTCATCGGGGACCCCAA